>JGI24699J35502_11134171_pt1 | contig 43800 bp, 30 predicted proteins | sample TergutMp193P4_FD_35502 | JGI IMG/M metagenome (IMG submission 35502)
ATCCTTTCTGTATTTCCATAGCAAACTTGAGGACGATACTTTGCATTAACCGCCACTGCTTAACTTTCTTTTTCTTACTCTTGCAATGATTGGTAAAAAGAGGGGAGGTCTGTTTGAAATTCTTGAAGTAATACCCTGTACAAGGTGCCCTACCTAAAAAGGTTTTTTATGAATAATGATTTTTAGTCGGATAATAGTGGTAATCATATTGTTTTTCTCAGTTTTTATAAACAACAACAATAAAATTAGAATTATGTTAGAAATTCCTGAATTGAAAGTTATGAGCCTGCAAATCGAAGAAGTTTTGGCAGGAAAAAGAATCGTTTTTACGGTTGCCATGTAAGGCGGAATATCTTAACACAGACGGTGTCTCTTAACCCTTGATTCCACATTTATTCATCTATCAATCGGAAATTATAACCTTGTTCCAGTAACCATTCTATAGATTTAGGCAGCGATTCTTTCATACGGTCGCCGGCTTTTAGCGAGTCGTGGAAAACAATAATCGAACCATTACGGGTATATTTTTTCACTATTTCAAACACATGGTCGGCAGTCATCAAGCTACTGTAATCGCGCGTTACCACATCCCACATAATCACTTTGTACTGCTTTTTCAAGGCTTTAAATTGTGAAAACCGCATGTGTCCGTATGGTGGGCGGAAAAGTTTACTTTTAATCAACCGGTCTGCTTCTTCCACATCTTCCAGATATGATTGAGTATCTGTTTTTAATCCTTGTATATGATGAAAGGTGTGATTTCCTATTTTATGACCGCGATCATGAATCATTTGAAAAACCTCTGAATATTTTTGAACATTATCGCCTACACAGAAAAAGGTAGCTTTAATATTGTATTCGGCCAATAAGTCCAATACCCAAGGTGTAATCTCGGGTATCGGACCATCGTCAAAAGTGAGATAAACCACTTTTTTATCATTAATAAATCTCCAATGCGAACCGCGATATAAACTGCGATATAGTTTAGGTGCTCTTTCTATCAACATAATTTACCGGTTTGCACCACCCGTTTGACGAGGCTGACGAGATCCTACGTATTGTTGATATTGTTGCATACAGCGGTTATATTCGCTGACTGCCGTTTCGAATGCTTCTGGATTTATCTGTTTATAATTCTGTAGCAAGTCTCCCAAATTCAAAAATTCCCTTCTGATTTCATCTAATGATTCTGCATACATCTGGGTATTTAATCGGGAATACCACCTCAAATTTTTCAAAGAGCTATTTACTAAAACATCATAAATTTCCCGTGCTTTATTTATATCACCCAGTTTATAATACAAGCTCGCAATTTCATAAGAATAAAGATCATAAGGAACATTATATTGGGGAAGTACTTTTAGACCGTAATCTAACACTTCTTTTGCTTTTTCCGTTTTTCCTTCAGCTATTAAATATCGAGCTAACTTTCCAAATAGCGATCGGAAAGTTTTTGCCATGCGCATAGCGTTTTCGTCCAAATATACACCCGGAGTTTCCAGATTTCCCCACCGATATTTATGCATTAAATTATCATAAAGGATATCCGTATCAACATCAGAGTTTTCTCTTGTAATATACGGTACTAACCGATAGGCTACACCATCCTGACGAAAATAAGGTTCCAAACGAAGATATTGTTCTGGACTTACTGTAATTGCAAAATAGATGGGCCGCGACCAGTCTCTATTATTATTCAGCATATCCAAAATCATCATTTCTTGCTTTATTAATGATCTCTTTGCAGGTTCAACAACATTTCCGTCCGAATCTTTCCTTTCGCCTAAATTAATGACCAAGTCTTTTGCTATCCAATCATAGTCTTCCGGTTTAACAATACCAGACTTGACTACTGCCGTCGAATCGATTGGAATATAAAGTAATTCAGTTCTTATATTATCAATATCTCTATAGCCCGGAACCTTCTTGGTGCGAAGATCATCGGATTTTATCCATGCCAATACATTTGAAACTTCTTTAGGTTCGTCGGTTGGTTTGGCGACAACAATTGCTCTTTCATGAGTTCCTTGTATGTAATCTATTTTTTTCCAAGAGATAGGTAATGGCTTCGATTCGTATGCTTGTCGTTTCATTTGATCAATATACCAGTCGGTTTGCAGATAACTCAGATTACAAACGCGGACATCTGTGCGATATCCTTCTACTTCCTGATTATACCAAAGCGGGAATGTATCATTGTCGCCCATCGTAAAAATAATTGCATTTGGTTCACACGTAGTTAAATAATTATATCCGAAATCTCTACATACAAATCGTTTGGAACGGTCGTGGTCGTCCCATGTTTGAGACACCATTTGGACGGGTATTAATAAACACAAAACCGAACCTGTAATAGCAGCAGGAAGCCCCTTCATTTTTGCATATTTAGTCAGAGCGTGTATGATTCCCGCTACGCCCAATCCTATCCAAATAGCGAAAGCATAGAATGATCCCGCATAAGCATAATCCCGCTCACGAGGCTCAAAAGGCTTTTGATTCAAATAAACAACAATCGCCAATCCCAACATAAAAAATAGCAAAAAAGTGATCCAAAATTCCTGAATTCCTTTTTTCCCAGAATAAATTTGAAAGAATATACCCAAAATTCCTAATAATAAAGGCAGCATATAAAATTTGTTATGTCCTTTATTTTGAGCTATGCTATCCGGTAAATCATCCTGAGGTCCAAGCCTGAGCGCATCAAGAAATTTGATGCCAGTAATCCAATTTCCGTTAGTAAGTGTACCATGTCCTTGAATATCATTTTGACGACCGGAGAAATTCCACATAAAATATCGCCAATACATGAAATTAACTTGATAGTTGAAGAAATAACGAATATTCTGGATAAATGTTGGTTTATAAATAGTTATCGGACCCTCGCCAGTCATCATACGTACCCGTTTCGAGTCTTTATCGGTTATGTTCGCCCAATATTTATATCCTGAAATATGACTCTCTTGATCGCTAAACATTCGAGGAAATAAAGTATTTAACTCATCTGCATAGACCAATTTTTCTTTACGTGTTGCAACAAAATAGCGATCTTTTTCAGAGGGATCGCGTTTAGCAATCTGAGCCCAAACAGGTCCCTCGTCTTTAATTGCTGTGGCGACAGAGGCGTATGTCGGTCCATAAATTAACGGCGTTTCACCATATTGTTCTCTCGCCAAATAAGTTCTTAAAGTAAAGACATCTTCCGGCGAATTCTGATCCATTGGCGGATTCGATGACGAACGAATCATAATCAGTGCATAAGACGAATATCCGATAAAAATTACAAATATTCCTATTAATATGGAATTTAAAGAAACCAAATTAACTTTTTTATAATAAAATAAAACAAGAGTAAAAATTGCTAACAATGCGATTCCAAGAAGAGGATTATTCCCGAAAAAAGGAACTCCCAACAAACCAATAGCTAAGATAAATGCAACTTTTGCTCTGACAAGATTGGATTTTTCTCTCATCGTTTCCCAAATTCCCCAAATAACAACAGCGACAAACAAAACTACATAAAAAGCGACTCCGCTATTATAGGGTAATCCAAACTGATTGACAAACAGTAATTCAAACCATCCGGCCACTTTCATCACACCTTGTATAATTCCGAAAAGAATTATAGCTAATATTGCAAAAGAAATAAATAATGCAATTAATGAACCTTTCAGATTTGGATTTGGATATTTTTTAAAGTAATAAACAAGCACTATAGCAGGAATACAGAGCAAATTCAACAAGTGGACAGCGATAGATAGTCCGATTATGTAAGCAATTAATATCAACCAACGATTGGCATACGGTTCATCAGCCACATCTTCCCATTTCAATACCAACCAAACAACAAGCGCAGTCAGGAAAGAAGAGTAGGCATATACTTCGCCTTCTACAGCCGAAAACCAAAAAGTATCGGAGAAAGTATAAACCAAAGCGCCAACGGCTCCACAACCTAAAATGCAGATTATTTTTGATAAAGAAATAGAATTATTTGCGTCTTCTTCTTTGACAAGGATTTTCCTTGCTAAATGAGTAATTGTCCAAAACAGAAATAGAATAGCAAATGCGCTACAAATAGCAGACATGCTGTTTACCATTGCCGCTTTTAAAGAAGCATTGGATGTCAACTGAGTGAATAAATTGGCAGTCATCATAAAAATAGGATTTCCGGGAGGATGCCCTACTTCCAATTTAACAGCAGAGGCAATAAATTCACCACAATCCCAAAAACTTGCAGTCGGTTCAATAGTTAATAAATAAACAGTAGCTGCAATGATGAATATGACCCATCCCACAATATTGTTTAGTAATTTATAGGTCTTCATAAATTCAATATTAATCGCTTTTTAATAAAAATATTTTTCGCGCAAAGATAGAAAAGATAATTAAATAAATCTTACTTTTTTATGAACAATCGTTGTATTTTATTTTTTTTACGAATTTTGTAAACAAATTAAAAAAAATCTTTAGATATTTGGCTTTCATCAAATAAAATATTATCTTTGCCGAAATTTAGGAGGAAGGGGGCGCTTGTCCCTCTTTTTTTTATGATTGAAGAAACGGTATTAAAAGAAATCGTCAACGACTTTTTGAAGTCGTCAGAGAATTATCTGGTAGATATTAAAATAAAACCGGATAATATGATTATTATTGAGATTGATAATGATAGAGCCGTTTCTATTGATGATTGCATTGCTTTATCTACCTATATTGAGTCGAAATTAAACAGGGATAAAGAAGATTATGCTTTAGAAGTAAGTTCGGCCGGTATAGGACAAGCATTTAAGATTCAGCGTCAATACCGGAAGAATATTGGAAATGCGGTTGAAGTATTAACAAAATCAGGCATTAAACACATCGGTATTTTAAAAGCTGCCGATGAAAATAAGATTATTTTAACAATACAAAAACAAGTCAAGCCCGAAGGAGCAAAAAGAAAAGTAACAGTCGAAGAAGATTTAACTTTTCTTTACGAAGAAATAAAACATGCGAAATATAGTTTTAAGTTATAAGTTTTAAGTTTTAAGGTGTATGGCAAAGAAAGAAGAAGTAAATATGATCGATACTTTTGCCGAATTTAAAGAAAACAAAAATATCGATAGAACTACATTAATAAGTATTCTTGAGGAAGCATTCCGTAATGTAATTACCAAGATGTTTGGTTCAGACGAGAATTACGATATTATCATCAATCCCGACAAAGGCGATTTTGAAATCTGGCGAAATCGGAAAGTGGTTCAAGATAACGAATTAACCGATTCCAATCTGGAAATAACCTTATCAGAAGCACAAAAAATTGATCCAGATTATGAAGTAGGAGAAGAAATTACGAGCGAAGTTAATTTTGCAGGATTCGGTCGCAGAGCAGTTCTAAATCTTCGTCAGGCTTTAGCTTCAAAAATATTGGAACTACAAAAGGACAGCGTTTACACCAAATACAAAGACCGGGTAGGTCAGATTGTTTCAGCCGAAGTTTATCAGGTATGGAAAAAAGAAGTCCTTCTCTTGGATGAAGATGAAAATGAATTAATTCTTCCTAAGAGCGAGCAAATTCCGGGCGATTTTTTCCGCAAGAATGAAACTCGCAGGGCAGTAGTCGTAAAAGTGGAAAATCAAAACAACAATCCGAAAATTATCCTGTCGCGTACTTCAAACTTATTTATGCAGCGCTTATTCGAATTAGAAGTGCCGGAAATTCACGACGGATTAATTACGATTAAGCGTATTGCCCGCATTCCGGGAGAACGCGCAAAAGTAGCCGTCGAATCTTACGACGATAGAATTGACCCCGTTGGCGCTTGCGTAGGAATGAAAGGTGCTCGCATTCATGGCATCGTCCGCGAATTATGTAACGAAAATATTGATGTTGTCAATTTCACGACAAATACAGCTTTGTTTATTCAACGAGCCTTAAGCCCAGCAAAAGTATCTTCGATAAAAATTCATGAAGCAGATAAAAAAGCTGAAGTATATCTCCGCCCTGAAGAAGTTTCATTAGCTATAGGAAAAAGCGGATTAAACATTAAGTTAGCAAGCATGCTGACTGAATATACGATTGATGTTTTCCGTGATGTGGACGACGGCGAAGATATCTATTTAGATGAATTTTCCGACGAAATTGAAAACTGGGTTATCGATGCTTTGAAAAACATAGGTTGCTATACGGCCAAAAATGTTTTAGCAATGGATCGAAACGAAGTTATTGAAAAGGCGGATTTGGAAGAAAGCACTGTAGATGAAGTCTTCCGTATTTTGAGCGCTGAATTTGAAGAAGAATAAAATATAAATATGCCTATTAGATTAAATAAGGTTACACGAGATTTGAATGTAGGATTATCCACTGTGGTGGAATTCTTACATAAGAAGAGTTTTGACGTAAAGGAAGACCCTAATGCAAAAATTAGTGATGAGGCGTATGAACTCCTTGTCAAAGAATTTAAAAAAGATAAGAATATTAAAGAAGAATCGGATAAAATGATCTTTGAACGCCACCATAAAGAAAAGAAAGAAACAGTGGCAATAGAAGGCTATGAGCAACCGAAAAAAGTAGAAGAAATAAAAACCGAAGTACCTGAAGATTATCGACCTAAATTTGTTACCGTTGGCAAAATTGATTTGAATGCAATTGGAAAATCAAAAACGGATACGCAAAAAGGGAAAGAAAAGCCCTCAAAAGTTGAAAAAGAAGAAATAGTACTTCCTCAGGTAGAAGAAGTCATAGAAAAGAGTGTAATGGAAATTGAGATAGATCCAGTTGTTCCGGAAATTTCTTCTGAAAAAGAAAAAGAAGAAGACGTTTCATACAACGATTCGAATTTGGAAGATTTTGATGTAGAAGAAGAAATTTCAGAAGAAGAGATAGAGGAAAATGAGGATGAAAACGAAGAAATAGAATCACCTGCGCCGCCTTTTTCTGAAGAAAGCAATGAAGACACAAGTGAGGAAGAAATATTCCGTTTAAATAAACCTGTTTTAAAATCAACAATAAAGGTTACGGGACAAATTGATTTAGCGGCAATTAACCAATCGACTCGGCCTAAAAAGAAAAGTCAAGCAGAAAAACGGAAAGAAAGGGCGGAAAAAGAGAAAAAAGCGGCTTTGGCAGCGAAGGCAGCTAAAACTGCTGCTAAACCTAAAAAACCGGCTCCCCCTGTTCCAGTAGATGATAAAGGTGAAAAAAGAGAAAAACCGGTTTTAGTGAAAAAATCGGAATTGGAAGAAGCAAAGAAAAAGAAACGCAACAGGATTAAACGCGAAAAAATTGATATTGAAAAAGGCGCTTCATCTTTTGCTAAACATGATAACACACGGCCTCGACTCCTCAAGCCTGTGAAAAGTGAAGTTAGCGAGGAAGACGTTCAAAAACAAATCAAAGAAACCTTGGCGCGATTAACTAATAAAGGCTTAAAGAAAGGTGCCAAATATAGGCGTGAAAAACGGGATGCTTTTTCGCAGCGCCAAAACGAACAATCTCAATTGGAAGAACAGGAAAGCAAGATTATTAAAATCACGGAGTTTGTTACAGCCAATGATTTGGCAAACATGATGAACGTTCCTGTCGTTAAGATTATTTCTACGTGCATGAGTATAGGCATTATGGTCTCGATTAATCAGCGCTTGGACGCCGAAACTATCAATATTGTAGCAGAAGAATTTGGATTCAAAACTGAATATGTAAGTGCGGAAGTAGTTGAAGCGATATCGGAAGAAGTAGATAACGAATCGGACTTAGTACCGCGTCCTCCAATAATTACAGTTATGGGACATGTTGACCACGGTAAAACTTCATTATTGGATAATATACGGAAGACCAACGTAATCGCCGGTGAAGCAGGAGGTATTACTCAGCATATCGGAGCTTATAATGTGGAGTTGCCCGATGGACGGAAAATTACGTTCCTCGATACACCCGGACATGAAGCGTTTACAGCTATGCGTGCCCGAGGAGCAAGCGTGACCGATATTGCTATAATTATTATTGCGGCCGACGATAATGTGATGCCTCAAACCATTGAAGCTATCAATCACGCTTCGGCAGCAAACGTTCCGATAGTATTTGCGATCAACAAAATCGATAGACCCGGAGCAAATCCCGAAAAAATAAAAGAAGAGCTTGCCAATATGAACTATCTGGTTGAAGATTGGGGCGGAAAATACCAATCACAAGATATCTCGGCTAAACAAGGCATCGGCGTTCAGGAATTATTGGAGAAAGTTTTACTGGAAGCTGAAATGTTGGATCTGAAAGCCAATCCTAAGCGGAAAGCCGTAGGTTCAGTTATAGAATCTTCCTTAGACAAAGGTCGCGGATATGTTGTGACTATGCTTGTACAAAATGGTACGCTTAGAATGGGTGATGTGGTTCTGGCGGGAACTCATTATGGACGCGTCAAAGCGATGTTCAACGAACGAAACCAAAAAATAAGCGAGGCGGGACCTTCCGAACCGGTATTGATTCTCGGTATGGACGGCGCTCCACAAGCAGGAGACACCATTAATGTGATGGAAACTGAACAGGAAGCACGCGAAATTGCTACTAAACGCGAACAATTACAACGAGAGCAAGGTTTGCGTACGCAAAAACTATTGACTCTGGACGACATTGGGCGACGGATTGCTATCGGCAATTTCCAACAATTAAACATAATTGTAAAAGGCGACGTAGATGGTTCGGTCGAAGCATTGTCCGATTCTTTTATCCGTCTTTCTACCGAGCAAATTCAAGTAAATGTTATCCACAAAGGCGTGGGGCAAATCTCAGAATCGGATGTGATTCTGGCTGCCGCTTCAGATGCAATTATTGTCGGATTTCAGGTACGTCCTTCTATGGCTGCCCGAAAATTAGCAGAAAAAGAAGGAGTGGACATTCGCCTGTATTCTATTATCTATAATGCCATTGAAGAAGTAAAAGCGGCTATGGAAGGCATGCTTATGCCGGAAATAAAAGAAGAAATTACCGCCAATGTGGAAATACGGGAAGTATTTAAAATTACCAAAGTTGGTTCGGTTGCCGGCTGTATGGTAAGAGAAGGAAAAATCAAGCGAGGCAATAAAATTCGTCTCATCCGTGATGGCATTGTTATCTATACCGGCGAATTAGGGTCATTAAAACGCTTCAAAGACGATGTAAAAGAAGTAGCCCAAGGATATGAATGCGGATTAAATATTAACAATTTTAACGATATTAAAATAGGCGACATTGTCGAAGCATTTGAAGAAGTAGAAGTCAAACAAACATTATGAATTGGTTAGACATAGCCGTAATTGTCTGTATCGCAATCGGTATTATACATGGCTTAATCACCGGAATTGTTAAACAGGTTATTTCGCTTGTCTCTTTGATAGCTGCCATTCTTCTATCAGGAGCAATGGCTAATTGGATACGTAATTGGACACAATCCTATATCCAAAACGAAAATAGTTGGTTTTCGCCTACAGTTCAAAATGCTATCTATTATATATTAGCTTTTATTTTAATTGTTTCCATATTTGCAGTATTGGCTCGTCTGGTAGATAAAATTATTAATTATACTCCTGCCGGATTTTTAAATAAACTATTAGGCGCTCTGTTTGGTTCATTTTTATGGGCGCTGTGTTTGAGTATATTGCTTAATTTTATTGTTGTTTTCGACAATCAATCTCAATTAATTACTCAACCGATTAAAGAAAATTCAGTTTGCTATGAACATGTAAAAATGTTTTTTCCGACGGTTTTTCCTTACATAAAAGATTTTTTTAAGCACTAAACGATGGCTGACGATACAGAAGACATATTAAACGAATTTACGAACAAAGACTATGAATATGGATTTGTTACGAATATTAAAACGGATTTTATTCCTAAAGGATTGAGTGAAGATATTATACGGCTTATTTCTTCAAAGAAAAACGAACCCGATTGGCTGTTGGATTTTCGTTTGAAAGCCTATCAATATTGGGTAACGATGAAAATGCCCGAATGGGCGCATCTCGAAATTCCATCGATAGACTATCAGGATATTATTTATTATGCCGCACCGAAAACAAAAGTCAATCCGAATAGCTCGGAGGAAATGGATTCCGAATTATTGAAAACTTTCGACAAATTGGGTATTCCTTTGCACGAGCGGAAAATATTTTCGGGGATGGCAGTTGATGCCGTAATGGATAGCGTTTCGGTGAAAACTACATATAAAGAAAATCTGGCGGAAAAAGGAATTATCTTTTGTTCCTTCAGCGACGCGGTTCAGGCTCACCCCGACTTAGTGAAAAAATACTTGGGAAGTGTTGTTCCTTATCGAGATAATTTTTTTGCCGCCCTCAATTCGGCTGTTTTCAGCGACGGCTCATTTGTGTTTATTCCCAAAGGCGTTCGATGTCCGATGGAACTATCTACTTATTTCAGAATTAATGCCATGAATACAGGACAATTCGAGCGCACATTGATTGTAGCGGAAGAAGATGCGTATGTAAGTTACTTGGAAGGTTGCACCGCTCCCATGCGCGATGAAAATCAACTGCACGCGGCTATTGTAGAAATTATTGTCCTCGATAGGGCGGAAGTGAAATATTCGACAGTTCAAAATTGGTATCCGGGTGATAAAAACGGAAAAGGGGGTATTTATAACTTCGTAACCAAGCGCGGAATTTGTAAAGGCGAATCTTCCAAAATATCATGGACGCAGGTAGAGACAGGTTCTGCAATTACATGGAAATATCCGAGTTGCATTCTATCTGGCGACAATTCAATTGGCGAATTTTATTCTGTAGCGGTAACAAATAATTTCCAGCAAGCTGATACTGGCACCAAGATGATTCATATCGGTAAAAATACTAAAAGCCATATTGTTTCCAAAGGAATTTCCGCAGGGAAAAGTCAAAACAGCTACCGAGGATTGGTCAGGATTAGTAAAAATGCCGAAAATGCCCGCAACCACTCCCAATGCGACAGTTTATTGCTTAGCAATACTTCCGGAGCACATACGTTTCCCTATATGGATATTCAAAACGAATCGGCAATTGTAGAACATGAAGCAACCACCTCTAAAATTAGTGAAGACCAATTGTTCTATTGTAATCAGCGCGGTATTCCTACCGAAGAAGCCGTCGGATTAATTGTCAACGGTTATGCCAAAGAAGTGTTGAACAAACTGCCTATGGAATTTGCAGTCGAAGCCCAAAAATTGCTGCAAGTCAGTTTGGAAGGAAGCGTGGGGTGATGAGGGGGGATTGAAAATTAATTTATCCTTTGTTGAACATCCTCAATACCTGTATTTCTATTTTGGCTTTTCTTTATTTTATCGGAACCGAATTTATAAGTGAAACTTAATTTTATATTTCGGGCGTTGTTTATTTCTTTTGTTTTATCATCTTGAAACGCCTCAAGGACTGCTTCATTTTTCACAGAATTGTAGAGTAAAGTTAGAGATGCTTGATTTTTCGCATATCTCATGCTGACTGAATTATTGTAGCTCGGATCAAGATTTGGATTACCAATTTGGTAGGTTTGGGGGGAAGTGTAAAACATAAACGGATTCATTGCAGAGAATTCTGGACGTGAAATTTTTCGGGTATAAGACAACATCACCGAGTGATCATTCTTTATGTTATACTGAACGGATGCCGAAGGAAACCAATCATTATAATTTTTATCAAATTTTTCATTATTGACCTCTTGCTTCCCTTTTTGCTGAGTTAACTCCCAACGCATTCCAGCTATACATAAAAACTTATTCAAGGTTTTATTAAAAATTAAATAACCTGAATCATCGGTTGAAGTCCCTGATATGTAAAGGGAATCCATAGAAAATAATGCGACTGTCGCATATTCAATAGGCGTATTATTCTCATTATCAGAAACTTTTCCTTCTATCTCTTTTTGTCCTTTTAAATAAAATGGGGAGAATAAAATACATAGGAAAATCACTACAAATATTTTTATATTCATATCACATCTTATTAAATTTCATTAATGGAGATCCTCTTTTCCGCTATTGATATATTACAGATATAGACGCAGATCTGTCTTCCTGTCCAAGAGAAAATGAATAAGAAACATTTTTAAATTCGCAAAATACAGATGTTCTTTGCCCTCCTTTTTTACTTTCAATCAGTTGGGCTGCATTTTCTTCATCTTTTTTGAATGCAGCTAAAAATTCGTCTATCAGTTTCTGGTCTTTGTCTTTACTTATCATAATTGTGATGACAGCAGGTTCAAATTTTTGGGTCTTTGAATTTTTCTTATATACATAGTTCATTTCTACAGAGGTCATCGTTTCACATTTTTTCACTAAAGCATCCAAATTTTCCTGTGCGACGAGGTTCATCGAAAAACTGCTCATAAGGAAGAACAACACCATAATCCATACATTCTTTTTCATAACTGTTCCTTTTTTAAAAATTTATAAATCAATATTTATTTTTTCTGTTATTTCTTTTCGGATATTTTCATCTTTCACTTGTTCTATCCACTTCAAATGTCGTTGTTTAATTTCTTTCACAGCCTGTTCATAAGGGTCTTCTCGGTTTATTCCTTGTAATTGTTGAAGCAATTGTCCCCTTTTTTTTTCTTGTTGCTGCACCAGATAAAGCGTTTTTTCAATTTCCGGATTCACTATCTTCGGGTCGGTTATCTTTACTCCATTTCTAACAATGTAGCTTCCTTCGTAGGGATTATAATCTTTCCCCTTTGTGAAATGATATATACCGAATGAAATGAGTATCAACAGGGAAGCAGCAATGCTTGCCCAAATTTTTATTCTTTTATTTCGAGGCAGTTGAATTATTATTTGATGACCGGATTCTTCTTTTATTCCGGTTTCAAAATAAGCGAAAATCGGACGATATGGAAGAAGGGGCTCCGGAATATTCTCACTCGAAAAAAAATCGTACAATTCCCGTTCTCGCTTGTTAGCTTTCAGCCGATTTAAGCATAAATGCTTAGTCTTAGTCATCGTAATTGAAAGAGCATCCACACTCTTATAATTACTTAGTTCGTCACGCATGTTCCATAATTTAAAAAAGACCTCTTGAATAATATCTTCTACATCGCTTTTGTTTTCCAATAACCGCTCGGCATAGAATATCAATCGTTCCCGTAAGGGCAGCACTTCTTTTTTAAATTGTTCTTGTTCCATAATGTAATATAAAGACAATTGGAAAAGAAAAATATAACATTGGGGGTTAAAAACAATAGAGACATGGTGTGCCACGCCTCTACATTTTAATAGGTGGTTGAAGGTCAAGCCCTCATAACAGTCAGATTTCCAATTTTTCGAGAATCAATTCTTTACCATCAAAGACGGCGTATGAGAAATGTTGCAGCCAGTCGCCTAAAATCATTATCTGGTTTTTGGGAGTTAGCATCAAATCCAGTAAAATATGTCGATGACCGAAAATCAAATAATCAGTTTCCGGATGCATTTTTATATATGATTTGGCATAAATAACCAAGTGTTCTTTTTCTTCACCTAAATAAGGCACAGGATGCGCTAATTCTTTCCGGCGGCTATGATCTGCCCATATATGTCCCAGTTTAATTCCCAAGTCGGGATGAATAAGATAGAATAAAAATTGACATATCCGATTGTAGAATATTCGTCGAATCAATTTAAACGCAAAAGAATAATCCCCTTGCCCGTCGCCATGTGCAAGGTAAAAAATTTTGCCGGCTATTTCAGTTACAAAAGGTTCTTTATGTAATATAAGGCCAATTTCTTGCGGCAAATAATCATATACCCATATATCGTGATTGCCTATAAAATAGTGGATTTCAACTCCGGCATCGCTTAACTCGCCAAGTTTTCCCAAAAAGCGCGTAAACCCGCGAGGAACAACTTGTTTATATTCGAACCAAAAATCAAAAATATCGCCAAGTAGATATAATGCCTTAGCTTCGTCCTTGATCGAATCCAACCAGTGAACCAAACGCTTTTCCCTTTCATGCGAATCGTTAAAAACCGAAGAACCAAGGTGTATGTCCGACAAAAAATAGATTTTATTTTTCACATTTATTTATAAAAATCCCAGTTCCAATTTTGCTTCTTCGCTCATCAAATCACTATGCCATACTGGTTCAAATACGACTTTTACCTCTACATTATTGACTCCCTGAATAGATTCGATTTTCATTTTTACATCTTCGATGATGAAATCGGCAACCGGACATCCCGGAGCCGTTAAAGTCATTGTTATTGTTACGTTTTTTTCATCGTCCACGTCCACACCGTATATCAATCCCAAATCATATACATTTACTGGAATTTCAGGGTCATAAACAGTTTTCAGCATTTTGACGATTTGTTCCTCTAATTCTAATAAATTATTTTCCATATTTTTTCTTGTTAAATAACCAGATACCAATTAATTATATTCCTGCCAACTTTTTATCTGAATATCGCTTTCTTTTATTGAGCAAAAAGCTTCGATAAATGCGCTTGCCAAACGGGCATTCGTTATCAGAGGAATATTGTGGTCGATGGCTCCGCGACGAATTTTGTATCCGTTTGTCAATTCACGGCGTGTAAGATTTTTAGGAATATTTATAATCAAATCGAATTGATGTTTGGAAATCATATTCATTATGTTATGTTCCGTTTCTTCATCAGGCCAACCTACGACTTTTGCCTTTACGCCGTTTTCTTCCAGAAATTTTTCAGTTCCTGCCGTAGCATAAATATCAAAATTATTATCTTGCAGCATTTTACATGCATCTAACAAATCAACTTTCGATTTACTGTCGCCCGAAGAAACCATAATACTTTTTTTCGGAACGCAATATCCCACGGCAATCATAGAGGTAAGTAAGGCTTCGCTGAAATCATCGCCGATACAACCAACTTCGCCAGTAGAGGACATATCTACACTAAGCACAGGGTCGGCATTGTGCAAACGTGAGAATGAGAATTGAGAAGCTTTCACGCCGATACAGTCGATATCGAATATTGAATTATCAGGTTTTTCATAAGGAGCATCCAGCATAATTCGGGTTGCCGTTTCGATGAAATTACGTTTAAGAACTTTTGAAACAAACGGAAAACTCCGAGATGCGCGTAAATTACACTCAATTACTTTCACTTCATTGTTTTTAGCTAAAAATTGAATATTAAACGGTCCGCTGATATTTAATTCTTTGGCGATCTGACGACCAATTTTCTTGATTCTTCTTGCAGTTTCGAAATATATCTTTTGTGCGGGGAAAACCAGTGTAGCATCGCCGGAATGAACGCCTGCAAATTCGATATGCTCGGATATTGCATATTCGACTACCTCGCCGTTTTGAGCAACAGCGTCGAATTCGATTTCTTTGGCATTTTGTAAAAATTTCGAAACGACTACTGGATATTCTTTCGATACATTTTTAGCGAGTTTAAGAAAAGTGTCCAAATTCTCGAAATTGTAACAAACATTCATGGCGGCTCCAGATAACACATATGAAGGACGAACCAACACCGGATAACCTACGTTCTCGACAAATTCATGAATTTCTTTAAGGCTTGAAAGCTCTTTCCATGGCGGTTGGTCGATATCCAGTTGATCCAGCATGCTTGAAAATTTATGCCGGTTTTCTGCTCGGTCGATAGAAACAGGCGATGTTCCTAAAATAGGGACATCCTGACGATACAACCGCATAGCTAAATTATTCGGAATCTGTCCGCCCATGGAAACAATCACCCCCTTGGGCATTTCCAAATCCAGAACATCGAGTATGCGTTCAAACGATAATTCATCGAAGTATAAGCGGTCGCACATGTCATAGTCGGTCGAAACCGTTTCAGGATTATAATTAATCATGATTGACTTATATCCCAATTTACGAGCCGTTTGAATAGCATTGACCGAACACCAGTCAAATTCGACTGAACTTCCGATGCGATAAGCTCCCGAACCTAACACTATAACCGATTTCTCATTTTTGAAAAATGGAATATCATGTTCCGATCCGTCGTATGTCATGTATAAATAATTCGTCAATTCAGGATGTTCCGAACCGATCGTATTAATGCGTTTCACTGATGGCAAAATATTTGCTTTTTTCCGTGTTGAACGTACACGAAGCGATTCGTTTTCCAAATTGCCTTCGGCTTTTTCGGAAAACCGGGCAATTTGAAAATCGGAAAAACCAAGACGTTTAGCCTCTTTCAACACATCAACCGGAATTTCTTCAACCGTATTATATTGCGATAGAACAAGCGAATAATCATGAATATTTTTCAATTTACCCAGAAACCAAGGATCAATATTGGTCAATTTTTGAATCTTTTCTATCGAATAACCTTTTCCAAAAGCTTTAGCAATTGCGAAGATACGTAAATCGGTAGGATTAGCCAATTCTTCATCAAGATTGCTAAATTCCAATTCATGATTTCCGACAAAACCATGCATTCCCTGCCCTATCATTCGAAGTCCTTTCTGAATGATTTCTTCAAACGACTTGCCAATGGACATGATTTCACCTACTGATTTCATTCCCGTACCGATTCGACGGGATACTCCAATAAATTTGGATAAGTCCCAACGTGGAATTTTCACTATTATATAGTCAACTGAAGGCGCCGTATAGGCAGAGTTTGGAGTATTCATTTCTCCAATTTGATCTAAAGAATATCCCAGTGCCAATTTTGCTGCAACGAATGCCAAGGGATAACCACTTGCTTTGGAAGCCAACGCCGACGACCGGCTCAAGCGGGCATTAATTTCAATCACTCGGTAATCGTTGGTTTGAGCATTGAACGCATATTGAATATTACATTCTCCCACAATGCCGATATGACGAACAATCTTTTTCGCCAACTCTTCCAAAAAGTTGATTTGGTCTTTGGAAAGCGTGCAAATCGGTGCGACAACAATACTTTCGCCAGTATGAACACCTAACGGATCTACATTTTCCATCGGAACTACGGCAAAACAATGATCATTTTTATCACGGATTACTTCAAATTCAATTTCTTTCCAACCTTTCAAAGATTCTTCTACTAAAATCTGTTTTGAGTAAGTAAAAGAGCTTTCGCATAATTCCTCAAATTCTTCCAAGTTTTTGGTAATCCCGCTTCCCAAGCCTCCCAATGCATAAGCCGAACGCACCATGATCGGAAATCCAATTCTATTAGCTGCCGCAATAGCGTCGTCCATAGTTTCGACGGCTTGGCTGACTGGTGTTTTCACATTGATTTCGTTCAGTTTTTTTACAAATAGTTCGCGGTCTTCCGTTGCCATAATCGCTTCGACTGAGGTGCCCAATACTTCTACTCCGTATTTTTTCAATGTGCCGCTCAAATACATTTCCGTACCGCAATTCAAAGCTGTTTGTCCGCCGAATGCCAACAAAATGCCGTCTGGATGTTCTTTTTTGATGATTTCTTCAACAAAATAAGGTGTAATCGGTAAAAAATAGACTTTATCCGCAATTCCCTCCGATGTTTGAATCGTAGCGATGTTGGGATTGATTAACACGGTTGAAATTCCTTCTTCTTTCAACGCTTTCAACGCTTGCGAGCCTGAATAATCAAATTCGCCCGCTTGTCCGATTTTTAACGCACCTGAACCAAGTACGATAACCTTCTTAATTTTGTTGTTCGCTGACATAATTTTCTGTTATATTTAAATTTACTATTTTTTCTGATAATAGACTGTCATAGCAAAAAAAATGCGTTAGTTAAAGCTAACGCATTTTTTAAACCAATGGTGATAAAGTCTATACATTCAACTTCATATTTATATTTTGTCTGCATATTCATTCCACAAAGAAATTTATGTTCAAAATTTCACAAAGGTACGCACTTTTTTTGAAGTGCCAAGTAAAGATTGCTCAAATTTTGTTATTTCTCTTATCAAACATTTATTTCTAATTTCCAACTGAATAAAGCATTTGTCTCGCCGATTTTTGTAAAACCATTATTTTCGAGAACTTTAACAGATACAAAATTATCTTTTTCCCCTGTTTTAATTGTCCACAAAGCAGTAAATAATTGTTTTTGTTATAAAAAATATGTATTTTCGCAATGGAATAATAATATGCAATAGAATATGGATTCAATAACAGTAGCTTTAATTCAGCAAGCTAATACATCCGACTTTGGGTCGAATAAAAATAAATTAGTTGAAAATATCCGGTCTTGCGCTTCGCATGACGCTCAATTAATAGTTTTACCAGAATTGCACAATAGCTTGTATTTCTGTCAAACAGAGAATACGCAAATATTCGATTGGGCGGAAACAATTCCCGGTCCTTCAACGAAGTTATTCGGAAATTTAGCTAAAGAATTGGGTGTAGTTCTGGTTCTGTCGTTATTCGAAAAGCGCGCTCCGGGTTTGTATCACAACACAGCGGTAGTGATTGAAAAAGACGGAACAATAGCCGGAAAATATAGGAAAATGCACATTCCCGATGATCCGGCGTATTACGAAAAATTTTATTTCACGCCCGGCGACCTTGGATTCCGTCCTATCACAACCTCAGTAGGTAAATTAGGCGTTTTGGTTTGCTGGGACCAATGGTATCCCGAAGCCGCCCGTTTAATGGCTTTAGCCGGAGCGTCTCTACTGATTTATCCTACTGCCATCGGATGGGAATCGTCCGATTCTATCGAAGAAAAGGCACGGCAACAAAATGCGTGGATAACTGCCCAACGCGGACATGCGATTTATAACGGACTGCCTGTTATTGCCGTCAACAGGATTGGATATGAGAGCGACCCTTCGGGGCAAACGCGAGGCATTCAATTTTGGGGCAACAGTTTTGCAACAGGTCCGCAAGGAGAAATTTTAACGCAGGCTTCTTCCGTAGAGGAAGAAAACCTGATTGTTAAAATTGATCTCAAACGGTCGGAAGAAGTCCGCCGATGGTGGCCCTTCCTGCGCGACCGTCGAATTGACGCTTACGGCGATTTAACTCAACGATTCATCGATTAGACTTAAAACAGGTATTTTATTAATCCTGAAATATCTGTTTTGTTTTTTCCCTGAATTTCTTCTAATCCCGAACCGATAGTCTCCCGGTCGAAATATTGAGTAGATGCTAATTTGCAATAAAACGTCAGCGAAGGTGTGATTTTCCATTTAATCACCGAATAAAAACGCAAACCTTCTCCGTAATAATTTGGAAAAGAAAAGGCGTAAAGAATGTTTTTTTCGTAAATGCTAATCCGGTTATTCCAATTACTGGCATGGAAATAAGCCAAAGCGCCATCGAATTGGAAATTCGATTGAGGCTTTGCGAAAGAAACCGTTTGCGTCAGCGACCATCCTGCCGTCGAACCGGAAACACTTGTGTAGCCGTTATAATCGGCTTGCGTTTTTAATCCGAGTCCTTTTTCATGCTGATAGTCGAGTTGAAATCTCCATCGGTTTTGTTCGTATAGATTTACTCTGGTTTCGCGGGCATCTTCCTGTATTTGATTTTGGTATTTTTCTTTGTACTTATAGCGCAAATTCATTTGCAACCGAGAATTATGCTTATAGACAAGTTGAATTAAACCATCTGTTCCGGAAGATGGAGAATTAACCCCGTATTTCAACCATGGAAATCGAAAATAATCGATATAAGCCGATAATTCCCATTTCCGGAAAGGACGGAAACGAAGTCCCGTATAAATTCCGTTTTCATTCTGAACTGCAGATGATTCCGCAAAGGCTTTACCGTAAAAAGCATTATAATCACGCGCATAGTTCCTGTAAGAAAGAATCCAATCGATTGTTGAAACGGGGTTTATCAGCAGATTATTGACTGTAGCCAATTTGCCCGAAGCATCAACGGCTGTTTCTCCTTGAAAAGAAATTTTTCGATTATGATATTCATAGTTCAATCCGGAATTAAAATGATTTTTTCCTCTCAGATAAAACATATTGTAGAGTTGAGGATTAGGATTAAGCTCTTTCCCTCCAAAAGAATAATAAACGGCTGTAAACCCGATACGAAAAGTTTCATTCAGCCATTGAATATGAGTGCCGCTCATGTCGATTTGTGCAGTTTTTTTCTTAAGAATATCACTTGGAACACGATTGTATCCATCGGTTTTAAATGAATAGATAACCGAACTGTCGGCATTAGCATCGTATTTCCGGCGAGAATAAAACAAATGAAATTTAGTCTTTTTATAGCTTAATGTTCCTGCAATTCCTCGAAAAAAACTATTTTCGCTGGTAGAAATATGCCGCGTAACTCCTCTGCTTTTGAGACTAATATTCCCGACATCAGATGTTTTTCCCATAGTGAAATTAGTATTCATCACAAGTCCTTGACCGAATGACAAACGATAATCGCCCAGATGCAAATTTTCTAAGATACCTTTATTCTTAATATTCAAGTTAAAAGCATAATAGTCGAATCCTTTATACCGTTCGTTCCAAAACGCTTCGCCCGGATCTTTTTTCCCGATTACACCAAATTGAAAATCTTTGTATTTATATCCGTATCGAAAGGAAAGATAGTATGGCTCGCCCAAATAGTATTTATTAGGATGGGCTGAACGCTCCTCTTCTGAAACTTTTTCATAACCGGCTTTTTTCTGAAACGTGTAATCCGAACGAAACAATAACTCTTGCTTAGCATATTGTTTTTTGTTTTTTCCCAGAGAATTCATGGAAGTTTTGTCTGTTTCGCTAACATAAACAAATGGCAATAAGTAATTGATTGTTTCAAAATCAAATCCTTCTATATTTTTTAATTCATAGCAATCGACCAAAGGAGCATACTTGTAAATATAATATAACAGATTTTCAATTTGAATATCCGTTAAAAAAGGTAACCGTTCCAACTCTTGTTTTGTAACAGTATGCAGATTGAAAGGATGTTCGCTTAAATACGACAGTTCGTCGAAAAGTTGCTCTATATCGTCAGGATTACGCTCTTCCGAATCGGCTAATTCTTCTAAATACTGCATCCACTCAGTATTGTTTGAAGTGATTTGTGCGCACAAATCAATCGTAACAAGTATAGATAAAAATAAAATCAGTAAGATTTTCATTGCATTAAATTAAAGAAATTAGAATGAATAACCCACTGCAATTCCGCTGGATATTCCTAGCGCCGGATGAAATAAAAAAGCGGTTTCGATGTTCCAATGTTCGCTTTTATAAGCAAAGCCGAGAGAAGGCGCTTTCGGATTACTACGGAATCCGCCTCGAACCATTAGTTGCCGTACAATTTCATATTCAAATCCGGCGCTTACACTCAATTGGTTTTGGAAATCATATCCGGCTTCCAACAAAACGCATGTGGTTGGAATCAATTGATATTTGACTCCGGTAAAGCAATAAGAAGGCTGGGAGTTTCGGGTATGAATCAAGTTTTCGGTAGTCAATGCCCATTCAAACACATCATTGATACGCCATAAAAAGCTGACATCGGCAAGTAAATAGGTTTGGATTTTTTCTTCCAAAATTGAATTTTTAGTAATGTAACCGACCGATGTTCCAATGGAAAACCCTTGCGATAATTTCTTGGCAAATCCAGCTTGCCCTTCTATAAGTTGATATTCATCATATCCGAACATTGATAGTCGGAAATTCATATCCAGCAAGCGATTGGGAATTAAGCAATAAATGCTTCTGGTATTCAATTCTTTAATTTCAAAGCGATTAAAAACGGAAATACCGATTTGTTTACGCTCAAAAAAAGGAATGTAAGCCGGATTGATTAATCCTTGACTTAAGGCTTTCATTTGTCCTAACGATAAAGTGCGGACATCTATAGACCTCACTCCTTCAAATGGATAAACCAATTGGAATTTACTAATAAACAGGAATAAAAAAACGATTTTTATTCCCCTGAAGAAATACACTTTCATAGTTGTTTTGGTTTTAAAAATTATTAAATTAATCAGCTACAAAAGTAATTATTTATTTCGAAATCGGCAATGGGAAAAAGCAAAAAATACTTTTGTGTGAAATAAAAACTGCAAAAATGCAGAAGATATTACTTATGAAACGTAATTAAGAAATTCATTCCAAAATTCCAAACCGTCACGATTCCTATAGCAATTATTTTAGAGAGGTAAAAATTCCATTTCAATTTATCGGAAAGAAACCATATAATCAAATTGTTAAATCCTAATCCTAAAATTGAAATGGCTATAAAGGAGAGATATTCGGTTCCAATCTGAGTGTTGTGACTTTTAAATGTCCAGATGCGATTCCATAAATAGTTGGAAGATGCCGCTAAGATAAACCCCGATGAATTAGCGAGGTATTTATTAATTTTTATTTTTTCTTTCAATAGCCAAGTGGTTCCGAAATCAACAAATATTCCGGAAAAACCAACAACACAAAATTTGATAAATTTTAAAAATATTATTTTGTCAATCATTTCTTTTCTTTTATTTTAATTAATATAAACTGACTATTTCGAGCTGAACAAATAGGATTGGTCAATGTCAATAAAAAATAATAGCTACCGGGAGAAAAATCAGGAATAACCGCTCTCAGTTCTCTTTTTATTTTCCCGTTTGCAGGAAGAATGTGAATCGGTTCATTCAGCTCGCAATCAAAAAACTTAAATCTCTTTTTCCCCGATGTGCTGCCATAACCTACCTGGCAAGTTACGGGAAATTCCGGGTGTTGAAAATCAATATCATAACCGGAAGGATTTATTATCTCACAATCAATAAGAAGGGTATCGCCGGAATAAAACTCTTTCTTTACCAATTCAAATTTAATTATAACTCTATTGACCGATTGGAAGTGCTCAGCAAAATATCCTTCAAAGATTCGGTCATCTACTTTGTATCGTTGCGACTTACCTGCTATGGGAGCAAAGATAAAAACCGGTTTCCCCTGATATTTTAATTCTTTTTGTAAAAAATCAAATTGCGTATAGCGCGTATTTGCCGCACTCAATAATAGAGATTCCTTATTTGTAAAGAAATGATAATTCGATGCCAACTGAAAAGAACCTGTAAAAACAACAGGTAAATCTCTCGCAATAGATTCAATTTCTTTGCATTTCTTTTTCTTCCCGTTAAATCCCAACCGTTCTGGAAGTATGTCGCATACAAGAACAATTCGGGCAATCAAAATGAGCAACAGCGAGGGGGCTATCCACTTTTTTACAAATTGCAATAGTTTATTATTTTGCATACTGCGTCGATAAACTAATACAATAATAGGAATAGAACAAGCTGTCGTCCAATGTGGCTCAACATATCTAACAACTGAAAGCGCCCAAAATAAGCAGATAAATCCAATAATTAAAAAATACAATCCTTTTTCAAAAATATCGCTTGCCTTTTGTTTAATCAAAATATATACCACAGCGCCTAAAGTGAACGGATTGAATACCAGCATCTGATTGGGAATATATCCCAAGAAGCAATCCCATTCGAAACCATTATTCCGTTCGCTTATATGGTACTTTATACTGGGAAAATTCATCGATGCCTCCCAATAGATATGCGGAGACAAAAATAACAAAGCGAGTATCCCGGCAATCCAGAATTTATAATTCAACAATAATTTCAAGTTCGATAAAACAATAAATCCAATAACCAGAAAAGCATGGTATTTGCTGTAAACTAATCCAGCCATAGAAACGGCAAGTAATAAAACGGCAATCCAAGATTCTTTTTCCAGAAACTTTTTATAACTCAATAAAAAAAGAGCGGTGAAGAAAAGAAAAGGCACATCAGGAGTTGTAATAAATCCGTAAATCTGAAACATAATTAGCGACCCGGAAATAATAAAAAATACAAGGACTTTCTTAGAATCAGGCATTTTCTCTTCTACTAATTTCCAACATAATAAAATAGTTGCAGCCTGAATAAGAACAGTCATAAAACGAATCGAAAGATTTCCGCTAAAAAACAATTTTGAAAGAAAAATAATCAATCCTACCATTGGCGGATGGTCGAAATATCCCCATGCCAAATTCTCGCCGTATAAAAAATAATATGCCTCGTCGCTATGTATTTCGGTAAAGATGGCTTGCAAAAAATTTATGCAAATCCATACGATGAGTATGAACAAAAAAAGTAGTTTCCAATCTATTTCAAGAATATGATTTATAACTTTTTTCATAATTCCATACAATGTAATTTATTTAAACCAATTATCCCACAAATATTGATATTTTTTACTTGTCTTTTTATTTTTCAAATTATCTAAGTCAAAGGTGGCATACAATTGCTGCTCGGTAAACATTCCGGGGGAAACAAAATGGAGCGAAAAAATAAACTTTAAATTAACGACATCCGTTTTCAAAAAGTAAATATAGCCATCTAAACGGTCGTAACGAGTTGCCCGGTAAAGCCGGTCATTCCAATATAATTGACTGCCAAACTCATCGTAAAATTCCCCTTGTGCGCCGCCCTTGTAATACGTATTAAACAGTCCCAGCCCTCGATACTCTACTCTTATTTGTGAAAGAAGTCCTTGCGGAGAATGCCATCCGTCATCAGCCTCCCGGTTTTGTTCAAGTCCAATTGCCCAACCAGCATTTATATCCAACTCATCCAATGAAGTTTTCGACGAAAGGTCTAATCCTAAAGCTGTCCATAATCGTCCGTTATCATGTACAGGAGTATGCTCGTCGGGATCCATTACTCCTGCAAAATGGAACATATATCCCAAATGTTGTCCGTAAAAAATATTTCGATTATATCGTCCCGACCATCCCATAAAAAAAGTTTCGCGTTTAGTTAAAGTCTGGCGACTCGTCCAGTCTAACCAAATATTAATATAGTCACCCTTTGTTGAATAATATTCCCAAAACAGACCGGTCATTGTCGGTCTATAATTTAGAATAGAATCTTGAAAAAAGAATAAAGGATATTTATCCAAAGCCATTTTACGAGGAAAAGCTCCCATATAGAAACGGAATGGTTTGTTATCGAATTCATAATAAGCAATTGGATTGTAATATCCGATAATCTTATCGCTGCCATACTCGTGCATCGCATCAATTCCTACAAAAATCCGATGCTTTGTATTCCATTCAAGTCCTATTTGAGGAACAAAATGCACGCCTGCCATTGTTTGCGAATCACCTACAGGACATCCGGCAAATTCATTATTATCGAAAAAATTGTGAAGTCCAGCTTTATATAAAATTTCTTGCGAAAATACAGAAATCCCTGTTCCTAATAAAAAAAGTAAAATAATGCAACTGCCTCTCATTTATTTCAAAATTACTATTTTCTAAATTACGCTATACATCAAGGTTTTTATTTAAAAAATCTTTATATAACAACAAATTCCAGTGCAAAAATAGTATTTTTCAATGAAAAACAGATAGATTAAGATAAAATTGAATACATAGACCGTTATTTCGTAATTATTACAAGTTATCCTACGCTTGATGCGGGATAATTAAACTATTTGATAACTGAAAAACTGGCTTCAAGCGTGGCATTGCTGTCTCCACCAACCCAGACTTTGAAAGCGCCGGGCTCAACAGTTTTGCGATTGTTTATGCCAAAGAACGCTAAGTCACTGATAGGTACCAAGAATTTGACATCCTGCGATTCGCCCGCTTTCAGCGAAATTCGCCGGAAAGCTTTTAACTCTTTGACAGGGCGTGCTATCGATGCAGCCAGATTGCGAACGTAAAGTTGTGCTACTTCGGTTGCATCGAAATTGCCGGTATTTTTCAACGTAAACGATACCTCTAATGTTTCGTTTTCCCTTAATTCAGGAGTTCTCAATTCGAGGTTGCCATATTCGAATGTCGTGTAACTTAGCCCGAACCCGAACGGGAACAATGGATCAAAGCCCGCATCCAGATGATATGATGTGTTTCCTAATGATGATTGTCCCGCTTCTAAAGGAATATCGTAAAGTAAAGTTTCTGTTTTGTTGGAAGGACGACCCGTATTGTTATGGTTGTAGTAAATCGGAATTTGACCGACTTCTTTCGGAAAACTTACAGGCAATTTTCCACTTGGAACAGCTTGTCCGAAGAGTATATTGGCAATAGCTGGACCTCCCATCGTACCCGGATGAAACGAATACAACAGCGCTCCGGCAGCATCCAGTTCGTCTCCAATTGTCAGCGGACGACCAGCCATCACAACAATTACTAATGGCTTACCTGCTTTTTTCAATTCTTGAACTAACTCCTTTTGAGCGCCTTTCAGATTAATATCTGCCAAACTGTGCGCTTCTCCCGATAAAATAGATTCTTCTCCTACAAAAACAACTGTTGCATCGGCAATCCGTGCGGCTTGAGTCGCTTTTCCAAATTGAGACTTATCTTTGTCGCGGCTGAAATCCAGTCCTTTTTCGTAAATTACTTTCACCTTGTCTCCATATAAATCTTTAATCGCTGTTAAAGGAGTAATGGTCTTAGATTTATCCCCATCAAAACTCCAAGTGCCTAATTGATCATGCGGAGCATCTGCCAGAGGTCCGACAACGGCTAATGTGTGGACAGCATTGCTTAACGGTAAAATATTATTATTGTTTTTAAGTAAAACGACTGACTCTTCCGCCGCTTTTTGAGCTTTTTTCAGATATTCTTCTTTGTAGAATACTGATGTTTGATTAGCATCGACATAAGGATTATCAAATAAACCCAAGCGAAATTTTATCCGTAGAATGCTCCGAACTGCATCGTCGATTGTCTGCTCTTTAACTTTTCCCTCTTTGATTAATTCCTGCAAGTTCTGTAAATAAGCCGTACTTACCATATCCATATCTACACCGGCATTAACGGCTTTTTCAGCAGCTTCTTCAGGGTCTTTAGCAAAGCCGTGAGCAATCATTTCAGTAATAGATGTCCAATCAGAAACGACGAAACCATCAAACTTCCATTCATCGCGAAGCACATCTTTTATCAAGAATTTATTGCCGGTAGAAGGAATTCCATCGTTATCGTTAAAGGCAGTCATAACAGTAGCCACTCCCGCTTTTACTGCCTCTTCAAAAGGACGCAAATAAACATTGCGCATCAAAAGCGGAGGAATGTTGGTTGAATTATAATCGCGACCGGCTTCGGCAGCTCCATATCCGGCGAAATGTTTTGCACAGGCAGCGATTGCATTATTGTCCGACAAATTCTCTCCTTGAAATCCTTTCACCATAGCTGCGCCTAATACACCGGCTAAATATGGGTCTTCACCCAAACTTTCGGCAATTCGACCCCAGCGGGGATCGCGCGAAATGTCCAACATAGGAGTAAAAGTCCAATGAATTCCTATCGACCGGGCTTCAGCAGCAGCAATCGAAGCGCTTTCACGAACCAGTTCAGGATCGAAAGTAGCCGCTTGTCCCAACGGAATAGGAAAAATTGTTTTCATTCCGTGTATTACATCTCGTCCGAAAATCATTGGAATTCCGAGACGACTTCCTTCAATGGCAAGTTTCTGTAATGCATTTGCAGCATCAGGATCCGAAACATTCAGCAGAGAACCGATTTTACCTTCCTTAATAGAAAGAGCTAATTGTTCTATATTCCCAGAAAAATTAACTTGATTCATCTGACCAATTTTCTCTTCTAAAGTCATTTTAGCGAGTAGATTTTCTACTTTCCTTTCCACATTGTCGTCTTTTCCGTTTTGCAGCGAGGTCGATTGATTACAAGAAATAGCGATAATCAACAGCAATCCGACCCACCCAGATTCGTATTTTTTCATTGTATTTTATTTTAATTAATTCAAATCTTTTTCATCATTTCAAAATGTGGAATGCCGACTTCAATAAATTCTTTTCCAACAACAGTATATCCATTTTTTTCGTAAAAATCCATTGCTGTTTTTCGGGCATGCATACGAATAATAGAATAATGATTTTCTTTTGCAATTTTTTCTGCAAATTGAAGGATTTCTCTCCCCAGACTTTTCTTTTGGTAAGACGGTGCAACAGCCATTTGCCTCAATTGAACTGCATCGGAATTATTTTTAGTCAGAATACAACAAGCAACCGCTTCGTCATTTTCCATACAAACGATTAAGATATCGTTAATATCGCGCAAAGTTTCCGCTTCCGTCAATCGCAAACCAATAGGCTTCCGCAATACGTCATCACGCAATTTACACATCGCTCCATATTCCGGACTTCCATAAACTATGACGCTCGGTGTAATGTTGTCGGACGTAATTCGCAAAGTTACAGCATTTTTATGTGCATATAAAGCTTCGTGTTCAGCAAGAATCTGAATAGTTCCACCTAAATTCTTTATTCCTTCTTTAGTTATTTCCTGAAATGTAATTTTTTTAAGAAAGCTGTCTAAATTCACCCCGCTGTAAGCTCTCGCATGTCCATTAGTCGGCAAAGTATGATTTGTTCCTGAAGCATAATCGCCGGCGCTTTCCGGAGTATAATGACCGAGAAATACAGAGCCGGCATTGACCACACGGTCAGCAATTTCGGTATAATTCTGAGTTTCAATGATTAAATGTTCCGGTGCATAACAATTAGTGAAATCAATAATTTCATCCCATGTTTGAAAGACTATAACCCTGCTATTAGCCAAAGATTTTACGACAATTTCCTTTCTTGGAAGCGTTTCCAATTGTATTACGATTTCACAGATAACTTTTTCTGCCAAATCAATGGAATTAGTCACTAAAACCGATTGACTATCAACTCCATGTTCGGCTTGAGAGAGCAAGTCGGCAGCTACAAAACGCGGATTGGCGGTTTCGTCGGCAATAACTTCCACTTCCGAAGGTCCCGCAGGCATATCAATAGCTACGTCCTGCAAGCTGACTAATTGCTTGGCAAGCGTCACATACTGATTTCCCGGACCGAATATTTTATATACTTTAGGAATGCTTTCCGTGCCGTAAGCCATGGCGCCAATTGCCTGAACGCCTCCAGCTTTGAAAATTTTATCTACTTCAGAAACTTTTGCAGCAAAAAGAATAGCCGGATGAATTTTCTCTTCCCTGTCGGGTGGCGAACAAAGTATAATTTCATTGCAACCCGCTATTTTTGCTGGAACAGCTAACATTAAAACTGTGGAAAAAAGAGGCGCAGTCCCGCCCGGTATATACAATCCCACTTTTTCAATAGCTACGGATTTTTGCCAGCAAAATACTCCGGGAGTGGTTTCTATAATTGGCGGATTAATTTGCTGCATTCTGTGAAATTTTTCAATATTACCTTTTGCCGTAAGAATAGCGTCTTTCAATTCTGCAGAAATTAATTTTTCTGCATCTGCTATTTCTTTTTCCGTAACCCGAAGTTGAAGCGGTTCAACATAGTCGAATTTCAAGCTATATTCTTTCACAGCTTGGTCACCCCTGCTTTTCACAGTGTCCAACACGGTGCTAACGGTTTCGCGCAACAAGCTATAGTCAGCAACAGGGCGGCGAATAATTTCATCCCATTGACTTTTAGGTGGGTATTTAATTATTAAGTTGTATTGCATAATAATTGCTTATAATATCATTTTTTCAATAGGAATAATCAGAATGCCTTCTGCTCCGGCAACTTTTAATTTGCCTATAATTTCCCAGAAACGTTTTTCACTGATAACCGCATGAATGGAACTCCATCCTTCCTGCGCCAAAGGTAGAACGGTCGGACTTCGCATTCCGGGCAGAATATTTAAAATTTCAGGAAGTTTTTCATTAGGCGCATTCAACAGAATGTATTTTTTACCTTCGGCAGCCTGAACAGCTTCTATACGAAATATAAGTTCTTTCAGGATTTCTTTGTTTTCTCTGGATAAATTTGTATTAGCAATAAGAACGGCTTCCGATTGCATAACAGTTTCCACTTCTTTTAAGTGATTACTGAGTAACGTGCTTCCTGAACTCACAATATCGAAAATGGCGTCGGCTAAACCGATGCCGGGAGCAATCTCAACAGAGCCGTTAATTACGTGTATATCGGCTTTTATTGCATTTTTTTTAAGAAATCCGGTTAAAATTTCCGGATAGGAAGTTGCGATTTTTTTTCCTGCGAACCAACTCAGATTCATATAATCCTCTTCTCTTGGAATAGCGAGAGAAAGACGGCATTTGCTGAATCCTAATCGCTTGGCAATTTCAGCATTTTGCTTTTTTTCCACAAATTCGTTTTCTCCTACAATACCTATTTCGGCAACTCCGTCGGCCACAGCCTGAGGTATATCATCGTCTCTTAAGAATAGAATTTCGGCGGGAAAAGTCGAAGACGGGATTAATAAACTCCTTTTCCCCGTCGATAATTTAATTCCGGTTTCTTGCAAAAGGTTCAGACTCTCTTCCGATAATCGCCCCTTTGCTTGTATAGCAATTCTCAACATAAAAATTTATAAATATATAAGCTAAAAATATATTAGCGTGCAAAGATAAATGTTTTTTAGTGAACTGCGATTTCAATTCTAAAATATTTTAGCTACTTTTACGCAAAATTTATTACACAACAAGTCGATGATTAAATTTATAAAGCGTTTTATTTTCAAAACTTTGGGATTAAAAAATTATCTCCGTATCCTGCAAAAAACATATTTTTTATCGTATCGGACGGGACTATTAAGACTTAATTCAACTTATTCGTACCATTACTTTGTAAAACATTTGATTAATGAAGGAGATGTTATTATTGATATCGGAGCGAATTTAGGTTATTATTCTTTTTTATTTGCCCAGTGGACGGGTGATTTGGGAAAAGTCTTCGCTGTTGAGCCGATTGCCGTCTATAATGAGATTTTCAATGAGAAAGCGAAAAAATATAAAAACATCACACTTTATCCTTATGCTTTAGGTGCAGAGGAAAAAACGGTTGAATTGGTATCATCCCCTCAAACCGGCTTTTTAAGTACAGGCTTACCGCATGTTTATGATCCGCAACGTGACGGGAACGTTGAAAACCAAGAATTTAAATTTGAGGCTCAAATGAAAAGTCCATCTGTTCTATTTGGAGATTTAGACAAAATCAATTATATCAAATGCGATATTGAAGGATTTGAATACATTGTTCTTTCGGATATGAAAGAAATTATCCGAAAATGCAAACCCATTGTCCAAGTAGAAGTATGGCCTGACAACGAGAAAAAACTACTTGACTTGTTCACTGAATTAGGATATATGCCTTACAAAGTGTATAAATATCAATTAATGCCCCAAAAAGAGGATGACATTCAGCTTCCCGGCGATTATATCTTTATTGCTAATTAGTCCTGTCATGGCGGGCTTGACCCGCCATCCCCTATGTATTTCAGGGAATTCCGTGTCAAGCGCGGAATGACAGACTTTTATTGCAATATAAATTTATAAATTGCAAACGTTTTTGCTTCTAATTCGGTATTTAACAAATTTCCTACAATACTCACGGAGGTTTCCTGAGGAATAATGGCACAAGGGTGTTCAAGCGTATTATCCTTATCCAAATCAGAAGATTGCAACTTGATGCATTTTCCGTCAGTTAATGCCTGATTCTTTTGTAATCCTGCAAAATTCAATATCAAGGGCTGAGTTTTATCCGAAGTATTAACTACTTTTACGATTATTCCCATGCTTTTTTTGTCCCAAACCGCACTGGCAAACAATCCGTTTTGTCCTTCAGCTCCCGTAACCGGCTTATTATTCATTGTTAGAGAAAGCACATTCGTACCCTTATTTAGCGAATAGAGTTGTTGTACATAATAACTCGTCGTAACTATGGAATTCAAGTTGTCGAACCAAATCATGTCGGGACGCCATTGCCATCCTTCCACATGAGCAAATAAGGGAGCGTAAGTAGCCATGTGTACGATATCGGCATTGCGTTCCAATCCAGTCATAAATGCCGCTTCGAGCAAAGCTGCATTAAAGTGGTTCCATTTTTTACCTCGTCCATGACAAGCATATTCGCCTGCAAATACTTTTGGTCCTTTGCGGTCGTAGTTATCATAGCGCGCACCCTGACTGAGGAACCAACTTTCGGGACGATAGAAATGTTCGTCCACCAAATCGACTTTCAACCGTGTCATTTCCGGCCATAAATATTCAAATTGCTTTCCTTCCGAGTCAGGTCCCGAACTGCCGATGATTTTAATGTAGGGATAAGATTTACGAATAGCTTTAATAAAAGGTTCGAGATGTTCAGGATACTCCGGTCCCCATTGTTCATTACCTACACCGATAAATTTCAGGTTAAAAGGCTTCGGATGCCCCATATCGGCACGCATCTTTCCCCATTTCGTATTTGCGTCGCCATTGGCAAATTCAATCAGATCCAAGGCATCTTGAATATAACTACCCAAGTCGCATACAGCCACATGTGCACTAGGATCGTCGTTCTGGAATTGGCAAGCCAATCCGCAACTCACAATAGGAAGCGGTTCGGCTCCTATATCTTCGCAAAGCTGAAACAGTTCATAGAATCCCATGCCGTAACTCTGAAAATAATCGGGATAAAAGCGATGCATAAAAGTATAATGCCACCGGTTTTCGTTCAATGGGCGATTTTCTACCTGCCCGATAGAGTTTTTCCAATTATACCGGGTAGCTAAGTCGGTACCCTCAACGATACATCCGCCCGGAAAACGGAATATGCCCGGCTTAATATCGGCTAATGCCTGAGCCAAATCTTTCCGCAAGCCGTTCTCGCGTCCTTTCCATGTGTTTACAGGAAAGAGCGATATATGTTCCAAATCGACAGGTCCTTGCGATGTTAGAAAGAGTCGAAGCGTAGATTTGGGTTCTGTTATTTCTGCTTTAAGAATAATTTGATATTTTTTCCATTCTTTTGAATCGATAGTTAAATCACCGGATGCAAACGCCTGTTGTTCTTCGTTGGAATTAGCCTTCACTAATTCTATTCGTATATTTTCAGCAGTTCCATTTTCCGGGACACGCGCCCATACCGAAAAACGATACTCTTCTCCTTCCTTTACTCCTATACCAAAAAAACCTTCGTTTTCCAATCCGGTATGTTTATGCTTATGCCCTGGATAAGCTAACCTGACATAATGTGGATTTCGTTCAAAAGGACCATCTTCCCGGAGAGAAACATTTCCCGACGTCTTCCATCCCATAAGATGTTGGGGAAATTCAAATGAACGGTTTTTAACTAATTCGGCATATAACCCTCCGTCAGCACCATAATTTATGTCTTCGAAGAACAAGCCGTACATCGTCGGCTGAATCTCTGCGCCAATCTTTTTTGTATTAATTATCAGCTCATTGGTTTGACCATAAACGGATAATCCTGTTAACAGGATTAATGCAACTATTAAATAATGTGGAAGTCTCATATTGTTATTATTATTTTTGTGTAAAAATAGTTTATTTCAAAACTCGACAGGTGGATTTTTAACCACGAATGGTGGACAATCATACAATTGAGAAATCTTAACGATAATTAACTACTTATTTTGTTCATTTAATTATTTTAATATTACTTTTGTATAATTTAAAATTTATTTGTTGTGTATAAATTAAGATTTATTTGAATGTAAACCTTTAACATTAATAAACATGAAAGACTTAATTATTTTTATTTTGAGTTTTTTCATTTGCTTATCCAGCTTTGCGCAAGAGAGGGAAAAACAATACTTTGAAAACAATCCGGAACTTGGAGGCGATGTAGTTATCAAATCCTCAAGTTTTAAAGCAGAAAAAGATGAAATATCCAAAATTTTTGAAATAGAAAATTTAGGAGAGGGCGCTTACTATATGGATGCATGGATAATGGCTCCGCTAACAAAGGAAGGGTATCCGGAATACAAAGTTGCTGTAAATGGTGCTTTGTCTGAATTTACATTTAAGCCGCAAATCAATGATTGGCAAAGTTTAGCTTTAACCGACGCAAAAAAATCAGCGACTACTGTTAATCTTAAAAAAGGAATAAATACTATCTCTGTTATTGGAAAAGGACCAGAAGTCCCTAATGTTGAATTTATCAAATTGTCTTCAAGTCTTAATAGAGCCGGAATTTCAGATACTAATTACAAAAAGTTTGTAGAAAGCATAAAATCAGGTACTTTGAATGAGGTATATAATAGTGATTCGGAACAAATTGCTTCAGGTAGTAGAGGCACAAATGGAGAAATCTATGATTATTGTCTGAATATGCCTGTTTATTATACGACCTACTTGTCTTTTTATTTTACTGCTGGAGAGAATGTACGCGTAGCAGCTGGCTTATCAACAAGATATAATATTGGTATAATAGATAATACTATAGTTCCAGGCATTCTAGACCCCCTTGAGCCTTTATATGCAATAGAATTATTCAGTACGGCCAATCCTGAATCTTATTCATGGAGGCTTGAAATGGGATTTGGTGGAACTCTAAATGCTGCAATACCAGAAACAGGAAGTTATCTCATTAGGGTTCGATCATTAAAGCCTAATTATTACGGAACAGCTGATTTGTCTGTTAATGGCATTAGCTACAGTTGTATCTTTACCCAATCTCCCCAACTTATGATAAGCAGTGGATATCCTACACCTGCCAATTTCTTTACCTGTAAAATAAAAAATGGTGGAAATACAATGTTGTGGTTATTGGACAATTCGGAAAAAGTCAGGGCTTTCAATGACGATGCTGCTGCAACATCCGACGGTTATTCGTCGGGAACTGCCTCAAGAATAAAAACAAACCTGACAAATATTAGTTATGCACATGTTTCTTCAGTCAGTTCAAACAGCCCTGTTTTTGAATGCGATCTTTATGGGGGTTTGACGGCGCCAGAAAGTGATCCTAATCCAGACCATGATTTATTAACTTTATTCCCTAACTTACCACTAGATAATTCTTTTGTTTCCGCACCTGAAAACTATGTTTATTGTTGTTTTTCTTGGTCTGTTGGGAATACGACTAACTGGTTAGGTTGTGGAAGCACCTTTGATCTTTGTGATAATTTCTATGATTCTTATGGCTATACCAATATTGGCGCAACTGCAGAAAATGCCGCTATCGCAGTATGGACGAGGCCGCATTATAGTCCAAATGGATATCTTATTACACATGCGTCTGTAAGAAAAAATTCATTCATGCCAAATCCTCATGGGTTTGAATGGGAAAGTAAATGTGGCGGATTTGAAAGAATTATGCATACGAGAGATGCTTTACAAGATCTTGTAATCTACGATCCGATGTCTGATTTTCCGTATGGTAGCATAGCCCGTTATTATCGACCCAAAACCGGAACTGTTAACTATAGTTTACCGGGGACAAACCCCGCTTTAGAAATCCGGAAATCTTCTTTCTCTGCATCAGATTTGAACAGGGTTACTGCAATGAAAAACCAAATTTCCGGTACTATACTATCCGATTTCGACAGTAAATATCGTGCATGGGAAAACACATGGAGCAGACCTGAAATTGCTATTCACAGCAATCCCTACTTGTATGCCGAATCGGAAGAGTATGAAAGTTTATTGGAATATTGTACAAAATACGGAAAAGCTGTATGGCCCTTATTAATTGATAAACTTGCTCAGAGCCAGAGAGATATTTTTGTTGTCAACTTGTTGAAAGATTTAACTTATGGTGGAAATTGGGATTTTATTGACGACATTGCATTGGCTGCTTCCGGCGAAACTAGAAAATTTTCGCCATTCATATACTCTAATTTGGTTGATTATTGTAAAAAATTACTGGTAAAGGAAGGAGCGAATATGCTAAAATCTATCCAGAGCATTTCTACTGTGGAAGATGGAAGTTTTGAAATAAATATCAGTGTTAGAGGACAAGATATCCTATTAAATCTAAATTTGGTAAAAGAAGAAAAAGCATCTGTCGCTATATATAATATTTTTGGTACTCTTGAATATGAGGTAAATTATAGCATATCGAAAGGCAATCAAATGCTCGTAATTAATGCTTCAAACTTTAAAAAAGGCATATATGTTGTACAAATCACTATGGAAAGTAAGACAATATCACAAACAATCAGCATCTAAATAAACAAATATGGACTTAAAGAAATTATTAAAAATTGGGGTCGCCCTAATTATAGTCGTTTTATTTAGCGTTAAATTAGCGGCACAAGACACAATAAACACCATAACATTTACATGGAACACCGATGGTGGAAATATAACAATTGGTGGAACAGCAAATGAAGAATTTACTATAGACTGGGGAGATGGCACTGTGGAAACGAGAACACCGGATATTTATGAGTCCATAGTTCATATGTATGCTACGCACGGAAAATATACGGTAACTATTGCTGGTTCTACTGTCAATTGTCGGTTTACTGATTTTCGTTTCAGTGTAATTTTTGACTTTCAGGTAAGCAGTCTTACTTTAACGGGATGCTCAGATTTACAGACTTTATATTGCTACAATGGTATATTAACGGAATTGGATTTATCCGGATGCCCGAATTTAACACACGTTGGTTGCTCCTATAATCAAATAAACAGTTTAGATTTATCTGGATGCCCAAATTTAAAATATTTGATTTGCTTCATGAATCAATTAACCCATTTAGATTTATCCGGATGCCTGAATTTACTGGGAATAGATTGCTGGAATAATCAACTTCAACTGTCTGATTTATTTGCAGCTCATTTATTAATAGATAATAAAGATGAAAAATGGTTCGGCACACAAAACCTGCAACCGCAAACTGCAATTCTGGGTGAAGAACTTTTTTCGGGACAATCGGTGTTCAATGGAATATTTACAAACTATTCCGTAATTCAGAATGATAATCCAGCTTCGGAAAGCAATTATACTGTAATTGACGGAAAACTTATATTTAACACTGTTGGTAAATATACAGTTACTATGACCAATGATGCAATAATTTCAAAAAATAATTCTGCCAGAGTAGTAGTAGAAATTACGGTAGAAAAAGGTACGGGTATTGCAGAAACAGAGCGTGCATCGTTACTACAGGTTTATCCCAACCCAACCACAGGGGAATTGAGAATTGAAACTGGAGAGTTGAGAATTAAAAATGTGGAATTGTTTGATATGTATGGCAAAAAAATTCTCACTCCTCAATTCTCAACTCTCAATTTATTGGATATATCGCATTTGCCCGCAGGAATGTATTTTGTGCGAATAACAACTGGAAAAGACGTGGTTACGAAAAAGGTTGTAAAGATATGATAAAAAAAACCTGTCATGGCGGGCTTGACGCGGTATGACAGATTGCCTTATACGGGAAAGTAATTTTATGCAAATCAAAAAATTATTGTATATTTGCATTACAATAATTAAAATTTTTCTCTTATGGGACTTGAAGAAATAAAATATACGAAAGATGCTTCCGGTCGTAATCGCTATGTACGCATTGATTTTGAAAAATACGTATTGCATCCATGTGGGTATTTACCGAATTATCTATACAATCGAAGACGACATACTTACAGTAGAAATAATAAAGATTGACCACCGAAGTAGTGCATATAGCTAAATCGAATGACGTCATCAATAAATAATATGTGTATATACGGCAAAAACACATGAAAAATATCTTGCTAATCCTTATTTTTATTTTGTATTGTCTTATAGGAAATTCTTCCATTGTAAAGGCACAGGAGTTGTTTGCCGACCGTTACAACTTTACATATATCACTATGAATGAAGGATTGGAAAGTAATGCCATCAAGAATTTATTCAAAGATAGCCGCGGCTTTCTATGGGTCGCTTCGGCGGGAGGAGGACTGTCGCGCTACGACGGATACGATTTCGTACATTATAACATCAACACGCCAAGTTGCAAACTAAGGAGCAATTTCATCGAAACCATTTGTCAGGATTCGTTTTCACGCTTGTGGGTAACATCGGAAGGTGGTACCGATATTATTGATTTAAGGACTCACTGTACAGCGCTGCCTAACGACTCGACAGGTAGATTAGCTGCTCTTGTAAATAATCCGGCTTTACGTGCAATTTGCGATACAAAAGGCGGGATATGGATTTTCTGTCAGCCGACTTTATTTCATATTGAGTTCAATAAAAACGGCGATATAGTAAAAATACGAACTCTGCCGATGCTAATTACTCCGGGACCGAATATTGCCATGGCTGATATTGATGAGGACGGATACATCTGGATTGGCGCGGGTAATGAAATTCACAAGATTACTTTTGCCGGAGACAGCGTGCTAAAAGCTGATCTCGTTGCTCAGTGCTTAAGTTTTGAAACAGGTACGCATATTTCCGCTCTCCTCGCGAAAGAAAATGAAGTGTGGATTGCCACCGACATGGGATTATACCGCTACGACCGAAATGGAAATGTGGTGAAACATTATAAACATTCGGACGGAAATAACCGGTCGCTTTCTCAGAATTATCTGACCGGACTTGCCATCACTACCAACAAGCAACTGATTATTTCCACTCTCATGGGAATTAATATATACAATCCGATAAGCGACGATTTTGAACGCATTACATACAGCCAACCGGAAAATAGAAAACGACTCAACAGTAATTTCATTAACTGCCTTCTTTCCGACGGCAATCGAATCTGGTTAGGAACAGAAACGGGCGGAATTAACAAGATGGAACCACGAAGATTGTTGTTTCACGATTATATATATGACAAAGATAATCCGGCAAGCATCTCATGCAATCCGGTTAATGCAATCTATGAAAGTCCAGACGGCGCTCTTTGGGTCGGTACTGTAGAAGGCGGACTTAATCGCAAGGATAGAAATAGTGAATCGTTCACGCACTACACTTCCACCACATCACAGGGATTAAGCCACAATTCAGTGAGCGCACTAACTATCGACAACAAAAACAGGCTTTGGGTAGGAACTTGGGGCGGAGGCATTAATCTGATGGATTTGAAAGTTCCGCATCACGTGACGCTCCATATTTCTTCGCAAACAGCAGGGAAATTTCCGATTAATTTTATCGGTACGTTGATTTACGATTCTATTAATGCCGGGATATGGATTGGCTCTAATAACGGCATCTATTTTTATGATTTACAGTCAGATCGATTGATTTCACTTCTGGGAGACGATACTTCCGAACGATTATTGGGCTGTATAGGTTCTATAATCGATAAAAAAGGACAACTTTGGATAGGAAGCATGGAAGGTGTTTATATCATTAATCTTTATTCGCATTTACAGGATGAAAACAAGTTTGAATACCGCCATCTTCGGTATAAATTAGATCAACCCCAATCTGGGATTATCGAGAAAATCACCTGTTTTTGTGAAGCCGGCGATGGGACGCTTTGGCTGGGCAGCAACGGCTATGGTATTTACAAATGTACAATAGACGAAGAGAGTAAGGAAAATTTCACTGCATATACTACTGCAAACGGATTGCCAAACAATAGTATAAGAGGAATACTTCAAGATGAAAACGGTTCGTTATGGATCAGCACTAATTATGGATTATCGTGTTACAATCCTTCCAATAATCAATTTTCAAATTATACGATTGAGGACGGATTGAATGACAATCAGTTCTATTGGAATGCATCGTACAAGTCGAGTGACGGAACTCTCTTTTTTGGAGGAGTATCCGGATTAACAGCAATAGAAGGAAAACAGAAAGACATAAACACAATATTTAGTATTGTCCGTCTTACGCGTTTGAAAGTAGAAAACAAGGAAATTGAACCAGTTAGCAAATATATTTCGGAAGACATTTCTACTTGTCGAATACTTAATCTGCATGAAAGTGATAAATCATTCTCTTTAGAATTTTCCGCATTGGATTTTAACTCGCTTGCAACAGCAGTGTATAGCTACCGTCTTATAGGCTTCAACAATAAATGGGAGAATGTGCCTGCTTCCCGAAGATTTGCAAATTATACGAACTTACCTCCCGGAACATATACATTTCAAGTGAAGTATATTGCCGACGGATTGACGGACGAAGAACCTGTTACGGAGCTGCAAATCATAGTGAAGCCTTTTTTCTATAAGACAACTTGGTTTATTTTACTATTGCTTGCTTTTGCCCTATTGTGCACATGGCAACTTTATCAATGGCGTATAAGGTCGTTGAAAAATCAAATAATAAAAATGGATCTCAAAGTTCAGGAAGCCACTGCCGATAAACTGTCGTTTTTTACCAATATCACTCATGAATTTCGTACACCCATCACACTGATTATTGGACCTATCGAACGAGCGCTGAAATTGAGTCATAATCCTCAGGTTATAGAACAGTTGCATTTTGTAGAGCGTAATTCCAAATATCTACTTTCGTTGATAAATCAGTTAATGGATTTCCAGAAAGTAGAGTCAGGGAAAATGGAATTAGCGAAAACTTATGGGAATTTTTTGACTTTTATAGACTCCCTTCTTATTCCATTCTGTGTTTTTGCCAAAGAACGAGAAATAACTATCAATCGGTATTATCGCTTAAGCTCTCCCTGTTTCTTATTTGATGAGGAAGCTATGCGTAAAGTATTAACTAATTTATTGAGTAATGCTATTAAATTTACTCCTAATAGAGGCAAAATATCGATTTATGCAGCAACTCTCCGGCGTCCGGAAAGCGGCAAAGAAGAGCTATACATCTGCGTAAGCGACACTGGCAGCGGTATTGCAGAAAAAGACATTGCCTATATTTTCGATCGTTTTTATCAATCTCACCATAATGTAAAATATCCTGTTTACGGGCAATCCGGTACCGGTATCGGATTGTATCTATGCAAACATATCATACAAATGCACGGCGGACAAATCAGTGTACGGAACAATCATGGAGCAGGCTGTTCATTCCGTATCTTTCTGCCCTTTCAACAGGAAGAAGAAACCGACAAAAAAGTAAAAGTACAGGCAGTAATGCCGCAAAAAAGTATAGATTCTTCAGCACATACACCTGCTGCTTCCAATAAACTCACCATTCTCATCGTAGAAGATAATCCTGATATGCGCGGATACATTCGGTCTATTCTTTGTCAGCAATACAATGTAATAGACGCAGAAAACGGTTTGGAGGCGCTTTCTTTGCTGAATACTCATTCTGTGGACTTTATTGTCAGCGACTTGATGATGCCGGTGATGGACGGTATCGAACTATCGCGGCGGGTGAAAGACAATTTTGCAATCTCGCATATTCCTTTTTTGATGTTAACGGCTAAAACTTCAAGTGAAGCTCAATTAGAAAGCTACCGGATGGGGGTGGACGAATATATACTGAAACCTTTCGACGAAACATTATTGCTTACGCGCATCGAAAACATTCTGGAAAACCGCAGGCGTTATCAGCGAAAATTTTCCTTAGAAATGAATGTCGATGTATTGCCTATAGACGAAGAATCCAACGATAAAAAATTCTTAAACAGGATAATGGAAGTCGTGAAACAAAATTACAAAAATTCTTATTTTGATATTAGCGACTTTACCGAAGCTATGGGCGTTAGTAAAAGTTTACTCAATAAAAAATTGCAAAATCTTACAGGGCAGTCTGCGGGACAGTTTATCCGTAATTATCGTCTCAATATTGCTCGTGAACTTATTTTGAAAAATCGGGAAACAAAAAATCTGAACATCTCTGAAGTAGCTTATGAAGTAGGATTCAACGATCCGAAATATTTTACCCGCTGTTTCACAAAACATTTTAATATCACTCCCAGCGGGCTGTTGGAAGGATAAAACGTCAATTTCTATTTTTTATTTGCGAATTTAAGGCATCTTATTTTTTTCGATAACTTCTTGGATAATTTTTTAAGCATTTGGACTTTGGGTTTATTTTTGAATAAGTTGGTTTGATTGCGTTATAAGTTATAATTGCAAAAATTTATCTTACCTTTGATGTTCAAAAATGCAAAAAAAACATATAAAAATATGAAAACACTTTTTCCTCTAATCCTTTTTTCTTTTTTATTAGGCACGGCAACGGCACAAACCAAATTATATAAGCCAAAAGAATTGAAAGAAGATGCCGATCAATATTTTACATTCTTATCCTCGACGCACCCTGATCAGTATTATTTTTGCTCTGCTAATGAATTTAACAAAATAAAAAACAACATATATAGCGAACTTAATAAACCTCTTAGCAAAACTGATTTTATCCTGACAATGGCTCAAATTAATTCCTGTATAGATGCCCATTCTACAATTCCAGTTGATAGCGTGTTAGCAGAAATGTTACTAAAATCAATAACGAAGAAAATGAAAGAAGCTGCATTTCCCTTCCTAAGAGATTCTATTGATGCTATTTCCTTTCAAAATTTTACCATAGGTTCGTTTAATGAATTTTTAAAAGAAAGAAATATAAACGCGGACAGCATAATGAACTCCATATACCTCTTGCCAATTGTCGAAATAAGAGAAAATGAACTTTTCTTTTTGGGAGATTCCATTAATAATATAATAGAGATTAATGGAATTTTAACAAAAACAATGCTGTCTGAAGCAAATAAATATATTAATCTAAAATTGAATCCGAAATCTAATTCATATTTATTAAATCAGTATATAAACGCGATTATTATAGGGAAATATAATATCAATTCTCCATTTAGGATAAAATTTGGGAGTAACAAAAGGGAAGAGACTATGAAAGGAATAACTCTGACAGAATGGAGAAATGAATTTCCAAGTATAGCTTTAGCAAGTATTTCCGAATATTATAATCCCCTATATACTTATGAAATTTATCCGGCAAATTCTGTTGCTATCTTTCACATCCAAACTTTTGTTATTAAATACAGAGAGGATTTCTTAAATCAAATAGAGAAATTTAAAAAGGAAGTGAACAAGGAGGGTATAAAGTACATTTTCTATGATTTGTCTATGAATGTCGGAGGAAACCACTATGGAGTTGAGGCTTTAGATATTATCAAGCATGATACAGTCTATTTAAAATACACGAAAACCTCACGTATTGATGCGGGTATAAAAAATAAAAGAATCAAGGAGATAGTATTGCTTCCTAATCCTGATAATAACAATATTCCTGACGACAGAATCTTATTTGTTTTACAAAGTGCAATTACAGCATCCGGCGCTGATTATTTTTGCAGAATTGTTGCTGAAAATAAATTGGGTATTTTAGTCGGCGAACCAACTGGTGAACTTACTAAAACATTCTCTTATTCAAAAGAATTTACAATGCCAAATACCGGCATTCATTATAACATGGCTACGACTTTAGTAGATTATTCTGATTTCTTTGAGAGTTTGACTACCCCACCCGATATATATTGGGATTTGAAAAATATCAAAGAATTCACAGAACAAGAGTTACTCAATATTATTAATTGTTATAAAAATAGAAAGACATGTATAACAGAATAAGTATAATTATTATCATTCCCAGCAAGCTGTTGGATAGTTAAAATAATTCACCGCAATAATGCCTGCAAAACCTGCTTAAATTTTTTTATCCACCTTTATTATCCAAATGTCCACCTTCATATTCTGCTTGCAACCTACATTTGTGGCAAAAATTAATCATTAAATCTATATTATAATGGTAAAAATATTAAGAAAAAACTTGTTTTTAACCTTGTCTATACTTTTACTCCTTTTGTTAGGAGCGTGTACAGAATGGGGACAGATGGATCCGGGCGCAGGCAATCAGATCTATCCGAAATTAGAAAAGATAATCACGTATGCATTCGATGAAGAGACGGATCTTGAAGCTTTCCAACTCGCTGCCTATCCAGATGGCAATATGCCCGCTTTGGTAACCGACAAAGACCGCGAAAGCGTGCTTCATCTCAACGGCGGTTATGTACAAATCAGCAATCCACTGAATAGCGTAAAAGTACAGAATGGCGTTTCGCTCACTTTCTGGTATAAGCAAGCCGTTCCTGAAGATGGTTCTGATCAGGATCTGGAGGGAGCTATTTTCTCTTTCGAAAATGAAGACAGTTCTCAACGTATGTTTTTAACAGCTAATGGTTGGTTCAGTTACAAAGGCGCCGACGGAACTTATGATTACAATGACCCGTCGTCCGTCAAAACCGGCATGATTACTTCCGGTATATGGCATTATATGGCAGTAGCTGTAACAAATTCAGGATACTTTGTTTATGTAGATGGAGAGAGGAAAATAGATAAAACGGAAATCAATTTCGACTGC
>JGI24699J35502_11134170_pt1 | contig 43760 bp, 40 predicted proteins | sample TergutMp193P4_FD_35502 | JGI IMG/M metagenome (IMG submission 35502)
AATTTAACCCAGAGAACATTCAAAGTTTGATAAGGTAATTGATAAATGCGGTAATCATTTCCGGTAATTCGCAGAATACCTGTTTTGGAAGAAACCCAGATAAATCCGTTATCGTCTTTACATACAGATGCTGTTTCCCGCATGGAAATCCCGTACATATCATTCATGCTATAGAATTTCACATTTTGCGAATATGCAAAGAACGTGGATATTGCAAATGAAACAAGTATTAGTAATCGGGTTTTCATCATACAAGTATAATAAATTTCCAATCGAAATCGAAATTGATCCGCCTTTGAGCTTCAACCGACCAAATAACCGTAAAAAGCGTCAATAGTACTATTCATTTTCTCGTATTTGCATTTTCCATGGACGTTAATTTTTCATTCATTCATGTTATAGAATTTCACGTCTAACAAATTCCTTTCAGTCGCCAGACAAAAATTTTTTTCGGACGTATTCTTCGAGAATATCGCCTATTCTTTCGATCCCAAAAACAGAAGAATTGATACATAAATCGTAAGAAGCAGCAACTCCCCAAAGTTTGTTGCTGTAATAATTGTAGTAATCGGCTCGTTTCTTGTCCCCTTGTTCGATCAGCGCTTGAGCTTCTTTTTTAGAAATACGATTGTCCTGCATGATTCTTCGGACGCGATCGGTTGGGTTGGCGCACACGAATACGTGAAGACAATGAGGGTGATTGCGCAAAATATAATCGGCGCAACGCCCGACAAAAATACACGATTCTTTTTCCGACAAATTTTTTATAATCTCGCTTTGTATTTTGAACAAAGTTTCATTGCATAAATAGTTGCCCGCATTACTTCCCATATAACCGGAACGAAAACCAAAATAATTTTCGAAGAAACTATACCGGCCTTTTTCGTCTGCTTTTTCAAAAAATTCTTTGCCTAAGCCGCTTTTCTGCGATGCCAATTGAATCAATTCCTTGTCGTAACAAGGGATACTCAATCGGCGAGACAGATGCTCTCCCAACTCTTTTCCTCCGCTGCCCAATTGCCGTCCGATGGTAATGATGTAGGTATTCATATTATTTGATAGGATTATGGGTGTTTTTCAATTCCAGAAATAAGAGGGTTCCTGCCAATAAAACAGATATAAAATCGGAAATAGACATACTCATCCATACTCCCGTTACTCCCCAGTAATTAGGAAAAATAAGCAGGAAGGGGATCAGAAAAATCACCTGGCGAGTCATGGCCAAAATAATTGATTTGTTGGGTTTCCCAATGCTTTGGAAAAAAGCGGAACAAACCATTTGAAAACCGATCAGCGGATAACAGGCAAATACCCAACGAAGTCCATGAACGGCGATTTCAATCAATTCGCTTTTGAAAGTAAACAAAGAAGCCACCGCCCGTGGAAACAGTTCTACCACGGCAAAACCCACGCTCATGATGATTGTAGCGAAAAAAATAGTTTTTTTCAAAACGGATAGGACCCGATCATATAATTTAGCTCCATAATTGTATCCCGCAATCGGTTGCATCCCCTGATTCAACCCGATTACAATCATGATGAACAAAAAAGCGACTCGATTGACAATTCCGTAAGCTCCCACAGCCAAATCTCCGCCGTGTCGTATCAACTGTTGATTGATGATGATCACGATCAAGCAACTGGCTGCATTCATTAGAAAAGGCGACATCCCGATGGACAGCGAATCGACTACAATTTTCTTCTTTAATTTGTAAATCCCCTTTTTCCAATGAATAAAATATTTTTTGTCGTTAAATAACCGCATTTGCCAAGAAAGGACAATTGCCTGCGAAATGACGGTTGCCCAAGCGGAGCCGCGAATTCCCCAATGAAATTTGAAAATAAACAAAGGATTCAAAATTAAGTTGATCAGAACCGTCGCAATAGTGGCCGTCATGGCCTTTTGCGGATTGCCGGACGAACGAATCAAGGCGTTCAAACCCAAATACATGTGAGTAATCACGTTTCCAAACAAAATAATCGTCATAAATTCACGCGCATAAACCAATGTTTCGTTGCTTGCGCCAAAAAAATGCAAAATAGGATCCAAGAAAAGAAGAGCGGCCAAAGCAAATCCAATGCCCATAATGAGGTTCAACACAAAAACATTTCCCAAAATATCGTTGGCCGATTCATAATCTTTCTGTCCCATCCGAATCGACAAAAGCGTCGAAGCGCCCACTCCCACGAGCGAGCCAAAAGCGGCGGCCAGATTCATCAAAGGAAATGTAATAGCTAACCCCGACAAAGCCCATTCGCTTACGCCATGGCCAATGAATATGCTGTCGGTGATATTGTAAAGTGAGGAGGCCGTCATCGCAATAATGGCCGGCACCGCGTATTGCCGCAGTAACCTTCCAATATTTTCATACCCCAGATTCAGGGGCATACGTTCGTCATTCATCGTTTCTCTTTCTAAAACGGAAGACAAAAGTAATCAATTATTCAAAATTTCCGGCTTAATTTACAATAATTAAAATGTCCTATCTTATCTATTGATTGAATTTATTTGGAAATTTTGTCGCACGCCTGTCTTGTAAACTATATGCTTCTAATCTTTTATGTCGTTGAGATCGTATCGGTTGAAATAATCCAGTCCGCGCAGTTTGAACGTTCTCGCTCGCCCTCGAGCGCGTTTGGCCAAAAATTCCTCATACGATTTCACCGCATAATGGTTTATGCGGATGACATCTTGTTGAGGTTCGCGATCATGAAAGTTTTTCTTTATCGGCTGACCGTGCGAATCGGCGGCTTGACCCGATATTCTGGCCGCTTCATGGCATCCTATAAACGAACAAACACGGCGCGGGTCTACGATGCTTTTGACATGCCTATTCAAAATATGATTCGGAAACGAATGCTGCCGGAATCTTCCCATTGCGGTTCCGTTCTCTTTTTTTCTGGCGCCGCCGCTGCCATATATCAGCCAATTGATTTCCACCACCGAAAAATTTTCAAATCGCTTCAAAAATTCGGGAATCGTTCGATCTTTGATCGGAACGATGAATTCATCCATGTCTATGACTGCAATCCAACGCGCATCCAGCCGGTGTTTATCGAGGCAATCGTCATAGGCAGTCAATTGCCGTTTCATCCCCGGCCAAAAAACATATTCTACCAACCCCGATTTCACGTACGGCGCAAGGACTTCCTTCGTATTGTCTGAACTTTCGTTGTCGTATATGTAGAATTTTTCTACGCCTTGTTTGCGATGCCATTCGATCCACTCCTCAAAATAGGGAGCTTCGTTCTTTGCTATGGTACAAATGGCCAGATAGTACCGTGGAGGCGTTTTTTCACGCCATAAACGCAGAGAGAGCGCCATCGCTCGAATCGGTCCATACCGTAAAATTCCGCGCCATCTGTTTCTCTCCATTTTATTTGGAATGACTCCCGCTACAATTTCGGCGAGTCCTTTCTTTACTAAAAAAATAGGATCAATTTTCATTTATTTTCAACATATTATGTCAAATAAGGATTAGCAAATCATACGAACTGATTTTGCAGGGCTTAAATTTATAAAACAATAGTTTACTCGAAAGCGGATCAATGCCTGTACAAATAAAGTACAAATATTCTATTTAATCATCCAAAGTCGTCAAACATTAGCATATCGGGAGGTACGCCCAGATTGTCCAGCATCTTTTTAACGGCATTGGCCATCGGACCGGGACCGCACATGTAATATTCGATGTCTTCCGGCGAGTCGTGATTTATCAAATAATTATCGTAGATTACTTGGTGAATAAATCCGGTATATCCCGTCCAATGATCTTCTGGCAAGGGTTCGCTCAAGGCAATATAAAACCGGAAATTCGGAAAATCTCTTTCGATGGCGCGAAAGTCTTCTTCATAGAAAATTTCATTTTTCGAACGAGCTCCATACCAATACGATATTGTACGATTGGTAGTTTTCAGCGTACGGAACAAGTACAATAATTGCGAACGCAAAGGCGCCATACCGGCTCCTCCGCCAATGTACAACATTTCCCGTTGGGTATCCAAAATATGGAATTCGCCATAAGGACCGGATATCAACACCTTATCGCCTTGTTTCAAACTGAAAATATAGGAAGAACAAATGCCCGGAGGAATTTTTTCCTGCCATTTTTTGGTATTTCGGTTGATTGGGGGAGTAGCAATACGGATATTCAACATCACAATGTCTCCTTCAGCCGGATAGTTAGCCATGGAATAGGCACGCACAGTAGATTCTGTGTTTTTTCCGGTCAAACTCCACAGATCGTATTTATCCCATTCCTCTTGGAAACGATGTACCTCTTGTCCTTCCTCTGGACGGGCATCGATGTTGAAGCTCGAAAAAGACGCTTCGTATTTAGGCACTTGAATCTGGATATAAGAACCCGGTTTAAAATTCAAGCGTTCGCCTTCCGGCAATCGGACTACAAATTCCTTAATGAAGGACGCCACATTGTAATTGGAGACTACTTCGCATTCCCATTCTTTGACTCCGAATACTTCTTCCGGCACCCGAATACTCAGATCGCCTCTTACTTTGCTCTGGCAACCCAATCGCCAATGGTCTTCGATTTGTTTTTTAGTAAAAAATCCCACTTCGGTAGGAAGAATTTCACCGCCTCCCTCCGTTATTTGCAAGCGGCATTGCCCGCAACTTCCGCTTCCTCCGCACGCGCTGGAAAGAAAAATATGGTTGGCTTGAAGAGCCGATAAAACAGTTCCGCCCAACGGAACTTCTATTTCTTTTTCATCGTTCACCCTGATTTTTGCATTTCCGGAAGGGGTTAATTGGGCTTTAACGAACAATAGAAGGCTTACTAATATAATGATTATTAGTAAAAAAACAACGATGCTGGCGATAATAGTCATAACATTATATTCTTATTCCGGAAAAACTCATGAATCCAAATCCCATCAATGCAGTAATAATGAACGCAATACCTAAACCTTTCAACGGTTTAGGTATATCCGAATATTGTAATTTTTCGCGTATGGCGGCCATTCCTACAATGGCCAGAAGCCATCCAATCCCTGATCCTAAACCATACGAGATCGCTACGCCTACATGCGGAAATTCTTTTTGCTGCATAAATAACGAACCGCCCATGATGGCGCAGTTGACCGCTATCAAGGGTAGAAAAATACCCAGCGATGCATTCAGCGATGGAAAATATTTGTCAACCACCATTTCAATTATTTGAGTGAAAGAAGCTATAATCGCTATAAAAATGATGAAACTCAGAAAACTTAGATCGATCGTTTCAAAGGATTGACCCAACCAGCTTAAAGCGCCTGGCTTCAACACATAATTCTCTAACAGGTAATTTATTGGTACAGTACAAGTTAATACGAAGGCGACAGCAAGCCCCAAACCTGTAGCTGTTTTCACATTTTTGGAAACGGCCAAAAACGAACACATTCCCAGAAAATAAGAGAACAGCATGTTCTCCATAAATATGGAACTGACAAAAGTATTGATCATGATTGTTTACTTTTTTGTATCCAAATAATGCAAGCAATGATGATCATTGCCATGGGCGGCAAAATCATCAAACCGTTGTTTTCGTATCCCCATTCATATATTTTATTTGGGATTATTTGAAATCCGAATAAAGAACCCGAACCCAGTAATTCGCGGAAAAATCCGACTATTACCAGAATAATAGCATAGCCTAAGCCGTTTCCGACTCCGTCTACAAAAGCAGGCCAAGGCTTATTGCCTAAAGCGAATGCCTCTAAACGTCCCATTACAATACAATTGGTAATGATGAGTCCGACAAATACGGATAATTGTTTGCTGACATCGTATGCGTAAGCTTTTAGGATTTCGTTTACGATCGTCACCAAGGCGGCTACAATGACCAATTGTACGATAATCCGTATCCGATTGGGAATGGTATTGCGTAAAAGAGAAAGAATTACGTTGGAAAAAGCTACCACTGCCGTGAGAGCGATGCCCATTACAATGGACGGCTCCAACTTGCTTGTAACTGCCAGCGCCGAACAAATTCCCAACATTTGTACTGTGATCGGATTGTTTTTATTGATCGGGCTGGAAAATGTTTCTTTTATATCTTTCATGTCTATTAACGTTTGTTCATTTGCTAAAACCTCGTATTTCCCGTATTTGTCGTCATTCTTTTGTTAAAAAAGGCACGTATGCTTCCATACACGAATGCAGCATGGCGTCTACGCCTTTACTCGTAATGGTACCTCCCGAAATGCCGTCGACGTAATCTTGTCCTTGAACCGACTTTCCTGCTTTTACGATGGCAATGGACTTGAATCGGCCTTGATGGTCGAATATTTGTTTTCCTTGAAATCTTTGCGCAAAATCTTGAGTTTCAATTTCTGCACCTAAACCGGGCGTTTCGCCTTCATGGCCGAATGAAGCTCCATAAACCGTATTTTTATCTGCATCCAATGAGATAAATCCCCAAATAGGCCCCCATAATCCGGCGCCGTACAACGAAAGGACATATTTTTTATTTCCGTCGATCAAAGCTTCGAAAACAGGATATTTTCTTTCTTCCGTCGGTTTGCGCAATTCGCCGGCTACTTCAATTTCAAAAGCGGTTCCTTCTACTTTATTTCCTTCCCTATCGACGCAATAGGTCTCAACAATAGCGGAATTATACTTCGATTGGACGTTCGCATGCGTAGTTGGGATATTGAGTGAAGCGAGAATTTGACGCATTTTGTCGAATGCTTCATTTTTGGCCTGTCGGGGACGCAAAAAGTCGGAAGTAAGCGTGAGCGCCAATGCGACCAAGATCACCAATACAGACGCATATATCAATGTGTATAAATTATTTTCTTTATTCATAATTATCCTTCAATTAGATCCGAATGCGGAATGTACCGGAGAAAACAAAATGTTTTTACTCCGACGTTGACGACGCTTGATGTGCGCTTCTACTACATAATAGTCAATCAATGGCGTAAATGAGTTCATAAACAAAATAGACAACATCATGCCTTCCGGATAGCCGGGATTTAACACGCGAACCATCATGGCAAATACGCCGACGGCGCCTCCGAAAATATATTTTCCCGTTTGCGTTCTCGGCGATGTAACAGGATCGGTCGCCATAAAAACCGCTCCAAAGGCAAATCCACCCAAAAGAATTTGTTCCAGCGGATTGATTTGCATGGCTGGAGTAGAGCCGATGGCATTGAAAAGCAAAATAGTCAAAATGCCTCCTGCAAAAACGGAAAGTATGGTTCGCCAATTGGCAATGCCTGTAATCAACAGCAAAATGGCGCCGAGAAGAATGCAAAACTTAGAGGTTTCGCCCACGGAGCCGGGAATAAATCCCCAAAACAAATCCCAATAATTCACCGGATTGCCTAAAGTATCCGTTATAGAAATAGAGGTCGAAGCCTGACCGATTTGCCCCAGAGGGGTAGCGCCCGAAAAAGCGTCGGCGACAGCGCCTTTCCCTATTCCCCAAATGCCTTCGGTACGGACAAATACATGGTCGCCGCTCATTTTGGAAGGATAGGCAAAAAACAAAAAAGCCCGTGTAACCAAAGCCACATTCCAAATATTATAACCGGTTCCTCCAAACACTTCTTTCGCAAAAATAACGGCGAAAGCAGTAGCTAAGGCAATCATCCAAAGGGGAGTATCGATGGGAACGATCAACGGAATCAATAGGCCGGTGACCAGAAAACCTTCTTGTATTTCGTGTCCTTTCCATTGAGCGACCGCTAATTCTATTCCCAATCCCACTACGTAGGAGACAACAATAATAGGCAAAACGGCTAAAAAACCGTAAATAAATGTCATCAAAAAACCGGGCGATTCCTGAATGGACAAATAATGCTGATAACCGGTATTAAACATCCCGAAAAGCAAACAGGGAAGCAAAGCAACCAATACAATCGACATTGTCCATTTGGAATCGATGGATTTATGGATATGTACGCCTGATTGGGCAGTCTTATTAGGAACAAAAAGAAAAGTTTCAATTCCCTCAAACAAAGATTGAAACATGGAAAACCTCCCTCCTGCTTCGAAATGAGGTTTGATTTTATCTAAATAATTTCGTAAAAAATCCATATTTTGTTATTTTCACTTTCGATTATCCATTTTCAACTGATCCAGTCCTTGCCGCACTATTTTTTGCAATTCCATTTTGGAAGTATCTATATATTCGCACAGAGCAAAATCTTCCGGCGCTACTTCGTAAATTCCCAGCTTTTCCATTTTTTCGGTATCGCCGCCCAGAATAGCTCGGATAAGAAATTCAGGCAAAATATCCATCGGGAAAACGCGATCCCATTCGTTAGACATAATCATCGCGCGTTCTCCTCCTTTCAGGCGAGCGTCCGGAGCGTATTCTGTTCTTTCCCTGCTTGGATTGATCCACCGGTTGATTCCATTGACGATCCAATCGGGTTTCATCCAACCCAAAAAATCGTTTACTTCGTCTCCTTCCGGAATGACGGTTATCTGATTGTCGCCGGCATGAAGCGAACCATTGGCGCCAATATGCGTTCCGGTCAGCACATTTCCGCTAATATAGCGCAAATCGATGCATTCGGTGACGCTGCATTTCACCAGATTCTGGATGCCAGCTCCTATAATCATTGGATAATAGGCGCGATCCGTTTCGTTGACTTCCGAACCGACCAAAGCGACTAAACGGGTCATATCCACGATTCCCAAACGGAAAAAGCAACCAATAAGCAAAACGTCTTGCGGATTGACTGTCCACACAACTTCGTCTTTGTTTACAGGTTGGATATGACTGATTTGAACGCTTGCGTTTCCTGCTGGATGAGGGCCTTCGAAAGATACGATTTGTACATTTTCGGCATTTTTCAACGCTTGCATTTTGCAATCTGGACGGATACTGAGGTAGACTTTTCCAGAGGTGATGGCCGCCAAGGCATTCAGTCCGGTCTGAAAATCCGCCTCGCGGCCTCGAATGATATATTCTACATTGGGAGCCAAAGGAGCCGAAAAAAATCCTGAAACAAAAATATCGCGCGGCGTATCTTCCGGACAGACAATGCAATCGTAGGGACGTTGCCGAATAAAAGCTAAAATTCCCGCCTGAGCTAACGATTCTTTGATCGTTTCAGGAGAGAGGGATTTTAAATTTTTTTTACCGAAAAATAAATATCGATTTGTTTTTTCAGCTTGAATGACAATACTTTGCAATTTTCTCTTTTCTCCCCGTTCAATAGTTGCAACTTTTCCGCTTACCGGAGAAACGACTTGAATGGATGGATGATTTTTGTCATACATCAAGGGAGTACCCGCCGCTACTTCCTCGCCAGCCTTAACCATTACTTTAGGTACGAATCCGGAAAAGTCGTCTGGAAACACGGTATAATAAGGCGATACAATGGTACTTTTAGTTGTTTCTTCTGGCTTGCCAGCCAAATGAATATCTAAACCCTTCTTGATTTTGATAGCTTGATCCATGTTTATGTCTAACGGATTATTATCATAAAGTAAAGTAATAAATTTCAAACGGCCAAATTTACAAATTTTATTCGATTTTTTAATAGGTTATTTCATTTTTTTAGGCTATTTTTGTGTACCTTTTAGGGGAAAACAGAAAAGAAGGAATTTTTTACCCTTTTAAGTTTAAAAGAGAATCGCAATAAAAAAACGCTAAAAATTTTAAAATGTGTCGTTATGAAAAAATGTTTATTAGTATGTTTTGCAATGAGTTTATTCATTGTTTCCTGTAAAAAGGAAGTGATTGAAACGCAAACCTTATCGGGGTTGCTGCCTTCTAAATTTACTTATCATACGGAAGAAGGCGATACCAACCGGTTGTATATAATGAAAAATGCGAAAGGCATGGAAGTCACAGTTATCAATTGGGGGGCGCGCATTGTTTCGGCGATGGTTCCTGATAAAGCGGGGAAGTGGCAAAATGTGGTAGTGGGTTACGACAGTATTGAGCCGTATCTGAAATTGAACGATTATCACGGAGCTGTATTGGGGCGTTATGCCGGCCGCATTGCCGGCGAAACAATCTTGCTCGATCGGGTCACCTATCGTTTGCGACTGAATGATGGAAAAAATATGCTTAACGGCGGTCCCCGCGGTTTTAGCGCTCAATATTTTACCATTGAACAGCCCAACGACCAGAGTTTGATTTGTTCGTATTTTTCCAAAGAGGACGAAGAAGGTTTCCCGGGAAATTTGCAGGTCACAGTTACTTATACCGTGACGGAAGAAAACGCTATTCGTATAGATTACCAAGCCGTTTCCAATCCGGCAACCTTTATCAATCTTTCGAATCAATCGTATTTTAATTTGTCGGGGGCGGCAGCCAGTACGCTCGAAGGTCACCGCTTGTTTGTGGATGCGTCGACTTATACTCCGACGCGGGATGATCTGATTCCTACCGGAGCTTTCGCGAAAGTCAAAGGTACTCCGTTGGATTATACGACTTTGCGACCCTTGAATATCAAGTATAATTACGATTTGAATTATGTCTTGAACAAGCCCGGCAAGGGAGACAAGATGGTTGCCAAAGCGGTAAGCGACTCTACGGGAATCTCGATGGAAGTATATACTACCGAACCGGGCATGCAATTTTATACCGATCAGTCGGATCCTTCTTTTTGCATGGCAACGCAGCATTTTCCCGATTCGCCGCATCAAGCGAAATTTCCATCCACCATTCTGCGGGTCGACTCCACATTTAAAAGCCAGACAGTGTATAAATTTGGGATAGAGTAGAAAAAGAATACATTCGGTTTGCAGGAATGACTTACTATTCCTCTTTATTTTGTCCTTTTTTATAGAGGACTATTGGAATAATCAAATTTTTGGCATATCTTTGCCAAATTGTAAATAAACTAATTAACATAATAAAGAAGAATTAAATAAGTCAATGAATGAAACTAATATTTTAGTAAACACTATCATTGAGGCGCTCCAAGAAAAAAAAGGAAAGAAAATTATTACAATGGATTTATCCAAGTTAGAAGGCGCTATTTGTAAATATTTTGTTATTGCTCAAGGAAATACGCCTACGCAAGTTTCTGCTTTGTCCGATTCGGTGTGGGATTTGGTATATGAGCGGTTGCATGAAAAACCGTTAGGGGCTATTGGCATGAAAGAAGCGCAATGGATTGCAATGGATTATGGAACAATTATATTGCATATTTTTATTCCTCATCTCCGCGAGTACTATAATTTGGAAAATTTATGGGCAGATGCCGACGTGACTGAAATTCATGATATTATATGAACGAACAAAAGAACGCAAACAACAATAGTAATAAACAAAACAACAAATCTCCTAAAGATAATAATAACAAAAAGCCCGTCAAATTTGGGGTCAATTGGATGTATTTTCTGATTCTTCTCATGTTGGGCGCTATTTTTTTTATCAATAGGGATCCTTCCAACAATCGGAATGTCAATTGGAGCGAATTTCAACGCTTGATGCAGGATAATTCTTTTAGCGAATTAAGCGTCAATCTCAACGACAACAAAGTAATCGCTAAAATCAAACCAGAAAAGGTCAATATTATTTTAGGAACGGATAGTCTTGTTCGACCGAATCCTTTATTGGGCAATCCGGAAGCAACGGTTACCGTAACCATTCCCTCTGCTGATCGTTTTTCCGATTTTTACGAAAAAACAGCGAGCGCTTATGGAATTGACGCTACGGTAAAATACGAAGACGGACATAGCTTATTGTGGAGCATCCTTGTCAATCTGTTTCCCGTTCTTGTGTTGGTATTCCTTTGGGTATTCATCATGCGGAGAATGTCCGGAGGCGGCGGAGGCGGAATATTCAGCGTAGGCAAAACCAAAGCGCAAATTTATGATAAATCGTCGCCTAATTCCAAAAAAGTTACTTTTAAGGATGTAGCGGGATTGTCGGAAGCTAAACAGGAAGTGGAAGAAATTGTAGATTTTTTAAAAAATCCGGGAAAATATACCGATTTGGGCGCTAAAATTCCGAAAGGAGCTTTGCTGGTAGGCCCTCCGGGAACTGGTAAAACCCTGTTGGCAAAGGCAGTAGCTGGTGAAGCAGATGTTCCATTTTTTTCTCTTTCGGGTTCTGATTTTGTAGAAATGTTTGTGGGCGTAGGCGCTTCGAGGGTACGCGATTTGTTTCGTCAAGCCAAAGATAAAGCGCCGTGCATCGTTTTTATTGATGAAATAGACGCCGTAGGCCGCGCTCGGGGGCGCAATCCGAACATGGGCGCCAACGATGAACGCGAAAATACCTTGAATCAGTTGTTGACGGAAATGGACGGATTTGGCTCAAACAGCGGCGTCATCATTCTGGCGGCTACCAATCGGGTCGATATTCTGGACAAGGCTTTGCTGCGAGCCGGACGTTTCGACCGCCAAATCAATGTGGATTTGCCGGAATTGAATGAACGGAAAGAAATTTTTGTTGTTCACTTGCGGAACATCAAAATAGACGAATCGGTCGACACCGAGTTTCTCGCCCGTCAGACGCCCGGATTTTCAGGGGCCGACATCGCTAATGTATGCAACGAAGCCGCCTTAATCGCTGCCCGCAACGGAAAAGAATTTGTTCAGAAAGAAGATTTCATGAATGCCGTAGACCGTATTGTAGGCGGTCTGGAAAAGAAAGCGAAAGTGACGACGGTCGAAGAACGCCGAACGATTGCGCTCCACGAAGCTGGACATGCTACCTTGAGCTGGATGTTGGAATTTGCCAATCCGTTGGTCAAAGTGACGATTGTTCCGCGGGGAAAAGCTTTAGGCGCCGCTTGGTACATGCCGGAAGAAAGGCAGATCACGACCTATCAGCAGTTACAGGATGAAATGTGTGCTACATTGGGCGGACGCGCAGCCGAAGATTTATTTCTGGGAAAAATTTCTACCGGCGCTGCCAATGATTTGGAAAGAGTAACCAAACAAGCTTACGCGATGGTTGTTTATTATGGAATGAGTACGCGATTGCCTAATTTGAATTATTACGATACGACGGGTCAAGATTGGGGTTTCGAAAAACCATATAGCGACGAAACGGCCCGCTTAATCGACGAGGAAGTAAAGCGGATTATCAATGAACAATACAACCGAGCCAAAGAAATACTTACAGAACACAACAACCAGCATAGAGCATTGACAAAAGTTCTACTGGATAGAGAAGTTATTTATGCCGACGATTTGGAACGCATATTCGGCAGACGAAAATGGCTGTCTCGTTCTCAAGAAATTTTGGAACAACAAACCTTGGTCAATCCCGATAAAGCGGCTATTGAGCTTTTGAAAGATCCGGATAAGGAGAAAGGGGAAAAGGAAAAGAGGGAAAAGGGAAGCTAAAATTTTCCAATGAAAAATAAGAATTTCATACTGAGATTAGTAACCGGAAGCGTGTATGTCGCTTTGGTGGTAGGGGGAATTTTTTTGGGTCCGTATGCTTTTGTCTGTTTATTTTCTATTGTTGTAATTCTTTGCCTAAAGGAATTTTACGGATTAGTCAATGCGCAAAAAAGAGCGCAAATCAGTTGGGGGTATAATTGTTTTGGCGGACTGCTTTTGTTTCTTTCCGCTTATCTGTATGTTGCAGAAATTTCTCCTTATTTTGTTTTCTTTCTTTATCTGCTGTATGTTGTAAGTGTTTTTGTTGGAGAATTATACGAAAAAAGACAAGATCCGCTGATTCATTCGGCCTATATTTTTTTAGGACAAATCTATATTGCCTTACCTTTGTCGCTGTTGAATATGATCGCCTTTTCGCAGGTCGAGATGGGAAAGGCAATCTATCATCCGCTCCTGATTTTGGCTTTGTTTGTATTTATCTGGATCAACGATTCCGGCGCTTATGTAACAGGGATGCTTTTGGGAAAACACCAACTGTTTAAGCGCATTTCTCCTAACAAAACGTGGGAAGGATTCGCAGGCGGATTATTATTTACGATCGCCGTTTCTTTTGTATTTGCTCATTTTGAACGGCAAATGCCTCTTTATCATTGGATCGGATTGGCTGTCGTGGTGGTAATTTTTGCTACCTGGGGCGATTTGGTTGAATCGTTAATGAAGCGGACGCTGGAAATAAAAGATTCCGGTAAAATCCTGCCTGGCCACGGCGGTTTTTTAGATCGGTTCGATAGTTTACTGGTGGCTATTTATGGCGTTTTGTTTTACATGCAACTGTTTATTCGAAATTAAAAGTAAGCGAAATCATTCGGTTTACTCCTTTAGAAACCGCATTTGCATATTTGATCAGGTTTTTGTCAGTAATATCCATACGGTTATGTTCGATCATGTCCTTCAGTCCAAAACTGAAACGCAATTCCGGCGCTATTTTGATAATCGGCAAATAGAAATCGCAACCTACGCCCACCGTGACTCCATAATCTATTGGTTTCAAGAAAATGGCCTCGTCGGCTTTTCGGCCTAAATCCAAAGCCGAATAAACTCCTGCGATGAGATAAGGACGGTAATTATTCAACCGCATCGAACGAATTTTTAAATCTAAGGGTACAGTCATGTAGTTTGAACGCACAACCGTCGAATAAGTTTGTCCTGTAGAAGGTTCTACAAATTCAAATTGTTTATCTCCAAAATGCAGCATGGGCGTAAAGCGAAGATTCATAGAAGGATTCAAATATAAATCGCCCAACAGTCCCACACTGAATCCCGGAGAATAATTAGGAATTGTAGCAAACCACGTTTCGCCTTCCTCCGATAGAATTCCTGAATTCGTTAACAAAATATCCTGAAAATTCATCCCCACCGAAATTCCAAAGTGATACAACTTTTGGTCGCCATAGGGTTGATTCTTCACTTTCTGTTTTTGTGCAAAAAGATGAATGGAAAAAAAAAGACAAAAACACAAAAATATAGATATTGTTTTACACATATCGCAGGTTTAGTTATAATAACGTAAAAAATGAACGACTTATTGTTAAGAAGTTCTCTAAAAACTTATTTATTCAAACTGAATTGTTTTTACGGGAGAAATTTTTGCCACTATATAGGATGGACCAATCAATATCAGGAGCGTGAGAATGAGAGTTCCCACGTTGATGAGAATGAGAATAAAGAAATTCAATTCGACAGGAACTTTTTCCACATAATAAATTTCCGGATTCAATTTCAGAATGCCGGTTAATTTTTGGAGAAAGCAAATGCCCAAAGCAATGATGTTTCCCCACAAAAGGCCTTTTCCGATCAAAAAAGCGGCAATATACAGAAATATTTTGCGAATGCGGGTATTATTTTCGCCCAAGGCTTTCAGCAAGCCGATCATGTTGGCGCGTTCCAGAATGATGATCAATAATCCGGATATCATGGAAAAACCGGCGACAAGCAGCATCAACAGCAAAATGACGATTACATTGGTATTCAATACGTCTAACCAAGCAAAAATCATAGGGTTGAGTTGTTTTATGGAACAGGTGAAATAATGATGTCCCAGCCGATCGGTTTGCATTTCCATGTCGAAATAAATTTGCTCGTATGTCTGATCCAATTTATTGTAATCTTTCACCAATATTTCCAATCCGCTTACTAAATCGTCGTCCCAGCCGCTTGTGCGGCGAACTTGCTTGATATCTCCCAATATAAATAGTTTGTCGTAGTCGGCAAAATTGGTTTGGTATATTCCCGAAATACGGTATTTCCGCGCGCGAACCGGTTCTTGAATAAAATAGCATATAAAAGAATCTCCTAATCGCAAGTTCAATTGATCAGCAATGTTTTTGGATATCAGTATATCCGTGCAGGAAGAATCGGGACGAATATGCAGTATGTCTCCTTCCAGCAAATTTTGTTTGAAAAAATTCCAGTCGAAATTTTCATCGACCCCTTTTAGTACGACCCCTTGAAAATCGTCATTGGTTTTGATAATAGCCGGTTTGGTGGCAAACGCTTGAATATGCCGAATATTAGGCATCGCTTTCAAACGGTTCAGTAAACTGTCGCTGAATGCGATCGGTTGCGTTTCGTAGGAAGTATTGGTGTCGAAATTGCTTATTTGGATATGCGAACCAAATCCGATCACTTTGTTTCGCACTTCTTTCTTAAATCCAATTACGATCGATACCGATAAAATCATCACGGCCAATCCCAACGCCATACTGATTATTGCCATTCGAATAGCGGGAGGAGATACTTGTTTCTCTCCTTCCGGATGAAAATAAATTCGACGGGCAATAAACAATTCGCGGTTCATACAACTTTCATTTTATTGTATTCATCCAAGGCTCTTTCGAGTATCTGCATGGCTTTTTGCAACTCTTCTTTTTTTAGCACATACGCAATTCTCACCTCATTTTTCCCTAAACCGGGTTGCGTATAAAAACCGGATGCAGGAGCCATGAAAATCGTTTGTCCTTCGTATTCAAAATCGGAAAGACACCAGGCGCAAAATTGATCGGCATCGTCCACCGGCAAGCGGGCTATGGTGTAAAAAGATCCCATCGGAATAGGGGAATAGACGCCGGGAATTTTGTTTAAAGTATCTACTAAATAATTACGGCGTTCCAGAAATTCTTCGTACACCTCCATCATGTAGTCGTCCGATGTGTTCAGAGAGGCTTCCGCCACAATTTGTCCCAATAACGGAGGACTTAAACGTGCTTGACAGAATTTCATGAGCGTTTTGCGCAATTCTTTGTTTTTGGTGATCAGCATGCCTATCCGGATGCCGCATTCGCTGTATCTCTTAGAAACTGAATCGATGAGTACTACATGATCTTCAATTCCCACCAAATGCAAAGCGCTGATATAAGGAGATCCAGTATAAATGAATTCGCGATATACTTCGTCGGAAAACAGATACAAGTCGTATTTTTTCACCAAGTCGCGGATTTTATTCATTTCCGCTCGGCTATATAAATAGCCGCTTGGATTGTTCGGATTGCAGATCAGGATTCCTTTGGTATTTTTGTTGATGAGCGCTTCGAATTTTTCAATGGGCGGCAAAGCAAAGCCTTCTTCAATGCTGGAAGCAACGGTACGAATCACAGCGCCCACCGAAATTGCAAAAGCCATGTAGTTGGCGTAAGCCGGTTCGGGAACTATGATTTCATCGCCCGGATTTAAACAAGCCATCAGGGCAAACAAAACCGCTTCCGAACCGCCGGCTGTAATGATGATATCGTCGGCGCTTACATTGATTTTGAATTTGGAATAGTAAGTCGTTAATTTTTCTCTAAAACTGCGGAATCCATCACTGGGACTGTATTCCAATATGCTCCGATCTAAATGGCGAATGGCATTTAATCCGATTTCTGGGGTAGGAATATCGGGTTGACCTATATTCAAATGATAGACTTTCAACCCTCTCGCTTTGGCCGAATCGGACAAAGGAGCTAATTTGCGAATGGGGGAAGCTGGTACTTCAATCCCGCGCGTTGAAATTTTTGGCATGAAAAAAATACTTGTATGTAAAAAACTGTGCAAAAGTAGTAAGTTTTTTTAATGGATTGCTATGAATCTCATCAAAATTATCCATTACCGCTTTGCAATTTAACATATAGAACGGACAGTACGCAGTCAGCAAAATAGGAGGGCATATTCCTTGTAAAAATGACCCAAATACATGCAAAAGTAGTTGATAAAAAGAAAAATATTTCTGAAAATAAGAATGTTGATTGAAATTTAAAAAAATAACAATAATTTTACAGTCGATAATTTAAGTTTAATATTTTATAGGATAGATCAGTAAGAATATTTTTCAAAATATTGATGAAAGATAATTGTATTGGGGATGGCGCATGAGGAGATGGCGACGCCATCCGTTTCGCTCCTTGCGTCGCCAGCGGGCAGCCCGTTAGCGACAATTTCTGGCAACAGTGCAAATTTAAAAATTAAAAGAAAACAGCGTAAATTTTGACAGAAAAAACCTAAATAAAATGAAAGCAATAAGACTAATTTTAATTTTTCTTGTAGGCGTATCTCTGACTTATTTGACTTACAAAAGCAAGTACCAAACTTTCTTTTTTGAGGACATAATTTGGACAGGACTAATTTCGATCGGGTTATTTATTTTTTTATGGACAATAATCAAAGACATTCGACAGTTCAATAAAGAAAAGAAGTTTCAAAATTTTTCATTGACTTTTTTTTGTATTCTTTTCATTTCAGCCACTTTGATCTTGAAGATAAAAAACAATAATAATTTCAACAAGCCGACACTTTTGAAAGTTTTTTATAACGGAGATTATAACGGAACAGGAATTGACTTCAAGGCTGACGGAACATATATTTTTGACAATTCAGCAATAGGAGTAAGTGAATATTTCTATGGAACTTATGAGATGAACGGAAATAAAATAACAATGGACAAAGATACAATAGACAACATAACGAACTTAAAATATTTGGAAATTCGGCACAAACAGAGTGGGGGAGGGGAAAAAGTTTTATATTTGTATCAAGTTGACAGTTTAGGAAATTTAATTGAGCGCTCAAACAATGAATACAGAGTTATTATTGACAATCGAAAAAATAAACTGCCTCTAACGAGTTCTTATGTTTATGGTCGCATAAACGAATGAAGCAAAAAAGCATAAGTCAAAAGTATTATTTCACTTTGAAAAGTGAAAATTCAAGGAATTATTAAATAAATACAAATAACTTACGCAAAGACAACGGAAAAACCTGAATTTCAAAACACGCATCAAACGTTTGATTGGAACTTAGGAGTTGAATTTTGCCGTCTGTTGATTTAGGACACGACTAAAAAATCGCAGTAAATAAGCTTATTTACTGCGATTTCCTTAATTGCTAACTATCATTTGTAGTTGATTTTTACTTCACTTCCTCAAAATCCACATCGGTTACGTCGCCGCTTCCCGACGGGCCTTGTTGGTCGCCTGGGGTAGGTCCTTGCTGGGCTCCTGCGCTGCTTCCGGATTGTTGTGTCGCATTATACATTTCCTGACTGGCAGCCTGAAATGCATTGTTTACTTCCGTAATGCCGGCATCGATTCCTGCCAAATTCTGCGTTTGATGCGCTTCTTTCAGTTTGGCTAAAGCGGCTTCGATTGGCGCTTTTTTATTGGCTGGGATTTTATCGCCTAAATCCTTCAATTGTTTTTCTGTTTGGAAAATCACGCTATCGGCATGATTCAACTTGTCGATTTTTTCTTTTTCCTTCTGGTCAGATTCGGCATTGGCTGCCGCTTCGTCTTTCATCCGTCGAATTTCAGCTTCGCTCAAACCGCTGGAAGCTTCGATTCGAATACTTTGTTCCTTACCGGTGGCTTTATCTTTGGCCGACACGCTTACTACGCCGTTTGCATCGATATCGAAAGTCACTTCAATCTGAGGCACGCCGCGCGGGGCAGGCATGATGCCATCCAAATGAAACTTACCGATCGTTTTATTGTCTTTTGCTAAAGGACGTTCGCCTTGCAATACGTGAATTTCCACCGAAGGTTGGTTGTCAACGGCCGTCGTAAATGTTTCCGACTTTTTAACCGGAATAGTGGTATTTGCATCAATCAGTCGAGTCATTACGCTCCCCATCGTTTCGATACCCAACGAAAGCGGAGTGACATCAAGCAGTACCATTCCGCCCAGATTGCTGTCGCCCGAAAGGATAGCGCCTTGAATGGAAGCTCCGATGGCCACTACTTCATCCGGATTGACCCCCTTGGAAGGCGTTTTACCGAAGAATTTTTCTACTTCTCTCTGAATAGCTGGAATACGGGTTGAACCTCCTACCAGAATCACTTCGTGAATATCGGAAGCTTTGAGATTGGCATCTCGCAAGGCTTTTTCACACGGAGCAATGGTAGCACGGATCAACTGGTCGCACAATTGTTCAAATTTAGCGCGCGTCAAAGTTGTTACCAAATGTTTGGGCATACCGTCCACCGGCATGATATAGGGTAAGTTGATTTCGGTAGAAGTAGTACTTGAAAGTTCAATTTTAGCTTTTTCGGCCGCTTCTTTCAAGCGTTGCATCGCCATGGCATCTTTCCGCAAATCAAGGCCTTCGTTTCGTTGGAATTCTTCGGCTAACCAATTGATAATTACATGGTCGAAATCATCTCCGCCCAAATGCGTATCGCCATTGGTTGATAATACTTCAAATACGCCTCCGCCCAATTCCAAAATAGAAATATCGAAAGTACCTCCGCCCAAATCGAATACGGCAATTTTCATATCTCGATCGGCCTTTTCCAAACCATAAGCCAAGGCGGCGGCCGTCGGCTCGTTGATAATACGTTTCACTTTCAAACCTGCTATTTCGCCTGCTTCGATCGTTGCCTGACGTTGCGAATCGGAAAAGTAAGCCGGAACCGTAATAACAGCATCCGTTACTTCTTGTCCTAAATAATCTTCGGCAGTTTTCTTCATCTTTTGAAGAATTATAGCCGAAATTTCTTGAGGAGAATACAAACGATTGTCAATGTCCACGCGAGGAGTATTGTTGTCGCCTCGCACCACCTTGTAAGGCACGCGGGCAATTTCTGCTTGTACTTGGTCATACGTTTCTCCCATAAATCGTTTAATAGAGAAAACGGTCCGGGTAGGGTTGGTAATGGCCTGACGTTTAGCAGGGTCTCCTACTTTTCGTTCTCCGTTGCCAACAAATGCCACAACGGAAGGGGTAGTCATTTTACCTTCGCTATTGGGTATGACAACCGGTTTATTCCCCTCCATTACAGCCACACAAGAGTTGGTTGTTCCTAAATCAATTCCAATGATTTTTCCCATGATTTTAATGATGTTTACTATTTAATTTATTGTTTATTTTCAATTATATGATCTATAGGGCAAATGATGTGCCAAAGGATAAAAAAACGAATTTTCTGACGAAATGACGCATTTTTTCTGATTGTTGAAAGACGTGCACCGTCAATTTTTCCATAAATTACAGCTAAGAAAATGTCGGTACTGCATGGTTCGACACGAACAAGCGTCTATATGCATGCGTGGAATGCTTCAAAATGTACCCTAAATATTGCCGAATGTGCGATAGGAAAGTCGAGAAAAGAGTGGGCAGTGATGGATTCGAACCACCGAAGGCGTACGCCAGCTGAGTTACAGTCAGCCCCATTTGGCCACTCTGGTAACTGCCCTTTATTGGGAAACAAAGGTAAAGTATTTATTTGAAAAAGCAAGCAACTTTTGCCATTTTTATGGCCGTAATAGCAGCTTCATCTCCCTTATTGCCTAATATTCCTCCCGCGCGGTCAACGGATTGTTGCATCGTATCGTTAGTCAATAGCCCAAAGATGTAAGGGATATCGCCCTCTGCATTTAACAGAGCAAATCCTTGAGTCACTCCCGAACAAACATATTCAAAATGAGGAGTTTCACCTCTTATTACACAACCCAAACCAATTACGGCATTTGGACGAATACTCTCAGCTACCCGTTTGGCAGCATAGACCAATTCGAAACTTCCCGGAACATACACTCGCGTGATGTCTTCTTCTTTGACGCCAAACTTGAGCAAGGTGTTGTATGCTCCTTCTTCTAATTGCGAGGTAATCGGCCGATTCCATTCCGATACGACAATGACAAAACGCATGCCCGATGCTTCGGGAACTGTGTTCGGATCATAGTCGGATAGATGCTGATACGCTGTAGCCATTTTTTACGGATTGATATGTGCTTTAGCCCGCTCGATGTATTTGTCGACTCCGCTGGCTTCTTTTGAGGCCGGATATTTCGTTTTGATGGTATTGTAAATATCTAAAGCCGATTTGTAATCATTCTGGTTTTCGTAGACAACTGCTGCCTTGTTCAAAAATATCGGACTTATCATCGAATGATTTGCTTTAGCGGCGGCCTTATGAAAGTATTCGATTCCTTTTTTTGTATGGCCTAAATTCACATAGCAATCGCCTATCATGGCCATCACTTGTGCTGCAAACAGCTGATCTTTGCCTTTGTAACTTTCGAAATATTTGAGCGCATCTTCGTAATTTCTCAAGTTGTATTCGCATATTCCGGCATAAGCTTTTGCTAAATTGGCTGCCGGCGTACCGCTGTAGTCGTCGATAATACCTGCAAAGCCTACGTAATCAGCGCTATCTCCTTTCAGGGCGATATCCCATTGTTGTTGGCCAAAATAATTTTCTCCTTCGAAAAGAGCGATGTTGGCTTCGTTTGCTCTTGGTTTTAGGTAAGAGTGGTGGAAAGCGATAATTCCTATCACAACGAGTACTACCACTCCTAAAACGATAAGGATTTGTTTTAAATATTTTTCAACAAACATATCTGTTTTTGAAAGGATTTCACCTACGCTTTTTTCAGCTTGGGTGGGAGTCTCGCTTATTTTTTTTTTCTTTGCCATTTTTGATATATAAAAAGTTATGTCATGTTTTTTTATTTGGATGCAAAAGTAAGGCATTTAAAATAATAAAAGAAATTTTTTATCTCTTTTTTTACTTTGTCATATAAAAGCTATATATTTGTAATAAATAATGGGAGCGTATTGCATTTGTTAACAACTGGGAAAAACGAATTAGTGAAAAACAATAGGGGAATGAAATTTCTGTTTGTTGTTCAGGGGGAAGGAAGAGGGCATTTGACTCAGTCTATAGCCTTGAAGAATATGTTGGTAAAAAATGGACATGAAGTCAGGGCTGTGCTGGTAGGAAAAAGCAAACGTCGCGAATTGCCTGTTTTTTTTATGGAAAACATGAATTTACCTATTTACCGTTTTGATAGTCCAAATTTTCTTCCGTTATCTCGAAACAAAAAAACCAATATATGGGTTACCATTATCTACAATTTATTGAAAAGTCCGCGTTATTTTCGAAGCATTTATTTCATCCGTCAGCAAATCCGAAAATCCAATGTAGATGTTGTCGTTAACTTTTATGAAATGATGATTGGCTTGACTTATGCTTTGTTTCCTCCCAAAACGCCATACATCAGTGTAGCGCATCAATACCTTTTTCTTCACCCCGAATATAAATTTCCACCGGCTAATCGCATCGAATTGAAAATGTTGAAATTTTTCACTTGCATCACTTGTTTGCGATCGACCAAAATATTTGCTCTATCCATCGACCAAAAAGAAAACGTACCCCGTCGTCGTATGGTTGTGGTTCCTCCTTTATTGCGAAGCGAAATTTTTGATTTGGCAACGGAAGAAGGAAATTATTTGCATGGGTACATTCTCAATTCGAATTATGCGGATGAAATTATATCCTATCAGAAAGAAAATCCATCCATACCCTTGCATTTCTTTTGGGACAAAAGAAACGCACCAGAAAAGACGGTTATCAATGATTATCTGACTTTTCATAGCCTGAATGATAAACTCTTTATGAAATACATGGCGGGATGCAAAGGATATGTGACGACCGCCGGTTTCGAATCGGTTTGCGAAGCCATGTATTTGGAAAAACCCACCTTAATGGTTCCTACCCATATCGAGCAATCTTGCAATGCGTATGAAGCATCTCTTGCGGGGGCTGGAATTGTATCGAATCGTTTTGATCTGGACGCCCTCATTTCGTATTTGCCGACTTACAAACAAGTTCCCGGTTTTCGCCTTTGGGCGCAACAATCGGAAACCTACTGGATGAAAGAACTCAACTTGCCGGCTGAGAATGATTAAAGCATAGAAAATTATGAATTTAAAAAAAATAATTCATAATTTTTATTGGTTGGTAAAACCCATTTTAGCGTTCCGGATGAAAGAGCATTTTTTGAATGCATTCGGCCAACGTGTAGGATGTTCTTTATGCAGTTTTTCGATGCATGATTTGCGGTTATTGTCAAATTCGCTGTTTTTGAAATGTTTCTTGCTGATGCCCATTTGTCCCGTTTTCGACTTGAATTTTTCCGCAATTTCCTGCTGCGTCACACTCGCCGAGTTTTCAAAATGAGCGACAAGTATCTGTTCTATTTTATCGAGAAATTCTTCTGCTTCGACATAGTCTTTGACTTGCGGTTTGTCCACAACGGTTTCTGCATATTGTCCAAGTCCTTTTTGGTACGCTTCCCTGACATGAGAATCGGTGATCAAGTATTTTCCGTCTTTCAAAATATTATCGAATAAAGCGATGATCATTGCTGATCCGACAGTGTCCCTCAATTGTCTGACGTTCCACTCATAATTCAGCGATTGCAAGGTATTGAATGCGGATTTAGCGTATTTGAATCGTCCCAAATAGTTTAAGTTTCCGAAAGTTTCCAACAACAACTTTTTATCTTCCGTCAAAAAATAATCGGCCAAATCAGGAATGTCTTCTTTCCGTTCTTTAAGAGAAGGTAATTTAATCAACCATCGGCTGATCCGCGCCAAAAAATCAGATCGGAATTCCCCTCTCGACAGTTTAGTCCCTAAATCTTCGTTTGTTCCGCAGATAATCCGTACGTCGGATTGAAGCGGAATATTTTCGCCCAAACGCATGAATTCTCCGTCCGTCAAAAATCGCAACAGCTTTTCCTGTATTTCTTTGTTCAAGCATTCGATTTCGTCTAAAAAAACAGTTCCTCCATTTGCAATCTGGAAAATTCCTTTTTTATCTTCGGCGCCGTTGAATGCATTTTTTTTATGGCCGAATAATTCCGAAATAGCCCAGGTGGAATCGGAAACGATGTTGGCGCAATTAATCTTTATGAATTTGGCTTTTGCTCTGGAACTGTCTTCATGAATGGCTTGAGCAATCAGTTCTTTTCCTGTACCAGTTTCTCCATAAAGCATGACCCTGTTATCGGTATTTTTCAGCATAGAGAGTTCCCTGTATACATTTCGCATTGGAAGCGAATGACCTATGATATAACTTTTACCGCTATCCTTGGGAAGCAAGGTATCGAATTCGTCTGGTTTAGCCCTTAGACTCAAATTCTTGATTCGGTTGTTTTCGAGTTCCTGCATTTGTTTGGTTATCGACAACTTATCCCGAATAATATTTGAGAGCGCTTCGTATATAAGATCCTTCTGAAAAACGCTATCTCCATGCGAACGCATTTTATTGGTCAGGGTGATATGCGTGAGATCGTTTGAATTTTCGTAATTGGTAACTCCGATTACCAAGGGATAAGGCCACTTTTTTCTCAACTCTTCATAAAAAGTCTGAGTTTCCGATACTGGATTTCCTTCTAAGGAAAAATCCAGACTGGCGAATACCGGCGCTCGTCCCACCGTGGAAACTAATTTTTTGGCTGTCACCAAATCTCGGCAAATGATCCAATCTTTCACTTCGTCTACTTTGGCAATCTCCCGTATCAAATTTCCGATATCGCCCACCGTATCTTCCACCAATAATCCATAATTGTTAGAAAACAGGTTATCATTTAACTTTTCATAATGAAAAAAAAGAATTTCATTTTTTACCAGAGAGTTTAGCTCATAAAAATCAGAGCGAATCTGAAAAAGTTCTTTTAAATCGTTCGGAAATTCTGAAAATATCAGACAGGTGTTCAAATGCATCATCTATTTGTTTATTTTAAGCTCATTATGAGTAAAACGCCCAAATATACAACTTATTTGTTTAATAATTTAAATTTGAAGGTAAAAATTTCACCTTCATTGATATTTTCTACCCGAATGTATCGTCTTGGAATGGTTTTCACTTCATGGGGCAGGGCATTATCTTCTGCATCCATCCAACTAAGCGTATTATTGATAAAATATCCCCCCAATCCAGTCGAAGTCGATAAAACGTCGGTGTCTCCGATGGGTTTTATGCCAAAACTTTTTATCAATGCGTTGTTAAATTTCAAATTTCGATTGAAATAAGCTATTGTAATGATGGGATAATCGTTTGTTTGATTCATCGATGCATACCATTTTACGCTTGCTTCTCTTTCCTGAAACGGAATATTTTGTTTTTGGTATTCTGTAATAGTATTGGTATAGAGATTCCTGAATATTTTCTCCATGATAACGCCATTGACCTTGATGATTTGATTATCATCGCAGACTTCATCAATGAAATTTACTTGGAGCTGATTGGCAAATTCACTATTTAAAGCGTTGAGTAATTTTTTCAAATCGCTTGCGCAATAATGGTTTTTTTGTCCCTTATCGATAATAAAATCTCGGTAAGCTTCCAGAATATTAGTCAAATATCTTTTGAACAAATCAGCTCCGTAAATAACTTCATTCAATTCGTTATGATCTTGCTCTGAAAGTTGATTACGTTTCACCACCCGTTTTATTTTTTCCGTAAATTCGGAAGAAAGAAAAGTTTTGAAATCATGGATATAGTGGTTGGCGTAGTCGTGCCTCAAGTAATCGAAAGGGGTTCTGGCAGGACGCTCTCTGAGGATAATTTTGCTGAAAAAATACTGAAGCTGTGCGAATATTTCGACCGGATGATCGTCTGAAGCCGTATGTCCATAGAGAAAAACGCCTCCGCCTCTTAATCTGAAATCGCTGTCTCCGGCCAATGAGGAATCAGGCCGCAAGAGCGGAATCAAGCCGCAGGTATTGAAAGCATATTTTTTTTCTGCAATTTCTTTGCAGTTGATTTTTATTAAGCCTTTTTCGTCTTGCAAGAGTTTTTTATCCATGCGATCGAAGAGAGCTTCGATGTGTTTTTTAGGGTTGGACAAAGGCATCGTTTGATTTCTTTTAATCTTGAAGCTGCCGAAGAATATATGTACCCGATGATTTGTTTCGGCATTTTCGGGCGATTTCAAGAGATGAAAAAAGGAATTTTCTTTTTTCCAATTTTCCGAATAGTAGTAAAAAAAAGGAGATTTATACAGGTACTGATCGCTCAGCATCGAACGTACATCTTGTCCGTTTTCGTCTATTGCATCCGTATTTTCCTCTATATCTATTTTGGTTTCCTTTAAATATCTTTTGATCACTTCCGTAGAAATAGAACAGATCGCCGTATGAAAACGTTCGCCCCTCTCGTCTTCCGGATCGAAAACCAGAAAATCAATGAGCAAAGGATGAAAATGTAAATTTTCGTTTAAGATATTTTCCGCCACCCTATAAAAAAAATGGGAAACATCCTCTTTAATGTTTGGAGGGCACTCGATTTTTTCCAGATCGCACCACTCGAATTCCGTATTTCCTCCCTTGGTCAACAGTCTTCCTAATTCGTATATTGGTTGAAAATTAAAATCTTTTATTTTACCTTCATTTCCTAAAAATATTTCAGGAAGATATTTCATTTTTGTTTCTTTTCCTTCCTGGTCTATTTTTTCTTTCATAATTTTTCAGTTTTATTAGATGAAAAGTGGGATCACAAATACTTTCGTTGCAAAAATCGTACCGGTTTTGTCATTTTTAATGAATAGAAAAGACGCTTCAGACGTCTTTTGCCAGATTCTATCCTGTTGTTGGAAGATGAAACGGAATATGATGCGGATGAAAAAACATTTTTTTAATCGCCAATAAACCGAAAACCGTTCCATTTATATTCTTTTACTTTCTTTTTAATCAAAGCTTGAATTGCTTTTTGATCTTCAATACTTAAATTTTGGAAAGTATTGTCGATTTGCTGCAAGGATGATGTTTCGGGTGAATAAATATATTGCATGAAAACCATATCGGGTAGGGAAGAGTTTTCATTTGCATTGATAAAATCGGATTGGGGAAACGGAGTAATAAAAGTGTTGGTATCCAATTGCTTCCATGAAACGGAATAGAATTCAATTCGACTGTCGCAAGCTGGAGCGCAAACCGTTTGAATCAAACAATACAATTTGGACTCATTAATCATTTGAAGAATAATTATTTGCATATTGTCATTCCCTGTTTTCAACAAAAGATAGTCCGGCGTCATATTTTCGATAGAAACAGAATCCTCCAAGAGATTTTCGACTATAGCTTTCCTGCCTGCTTGGTATAGATCGACTAAATCCCTACGTGCATCGACGTTTAGTTCTATCGCCATAGATTCGGGTAAAGATATGAATGCTTCTTCGGATGTTTGAGCCTGCAATTCAAAGATTACATGCAGACTAATCAGCAACATAATTGTTTTATTCATCGGTAAATAATTTTTAAACAATTGTAAATCAATAAAATAAAAAAGAGCTATACGCTCAGATTCTGTTATTTTTAATTGGTTTTGCAAATTTACAATATTTTATCGTTAACAGTCGTTCAAATCCAGTATTATTTTCTTTTTACCAAGCTGCATTTCTTTTTACCAAGCTGCATTCCATAAAAAATAAGTAGAATAAATAATATCTTTATGAGCTTCAATCGGTTAGGTATTTTATCCAAGGCAACTTATAGTTTGTTATCAATTCTCCTTTTCCATTTCTGAATGGTATTGATTATTATTCTCTTTATATATTGTTTTGTTTGTTTGTCGATGGCAATAATATATGCCATTCCCATTGTGGTTACGGTTGAAACAGTTGTCACAAGACAGAATCTCAAGAAATTTTCCGACATGCTGTTTTTTACGCCGTATGAAATAGCAAAAGAAACCAGCGAAACAATTAAACAAACAAGTAGTACTTTCGAAATAAATTCCTTAATTGAAAACACAGGCAGATACAACCTTAAGATATAGAGATTTGAAAACATTCCCAGAAAAATAAATAAAACATTGCAAATATATGAAATTTCCGGTACTCCATTGAACCTGAATGCAATATACGACACTGGAATTACTGCTAAATACAAAGATCCCGTGATTAAACTCAGCCTTTTTATATTTCCATTTGCATGTATAGCGTATGCAACAATAATCGATATTGTTGAAAAGAAATTATTCAACAATGTTAATCGGCAAAAAGAAACAGCATGAGGCGGAACATTCTTCAACCAGATATTTAGTACAAAGTCCATTTCTAAGATCAATGGTAACGACAAAATCAACAACAATAAATAAATGTATTTTGCCGCATTTAGTAGTAGTGTTTTTGTATATTGATAATTTTGAGTGGTATAACTTTTTACTATTTGCGGACCGATAGCCGTAATAACATTGTTGGCAAAAGATGCAACTGCATTTTGCACTTGAATAGCTACAGCATTGGCCGCATTTAATAGTAGGCCAAAAAACATATTTAATAACATATTTACCCCTTCTGTCCTCGCTACAACGCTTAAATTTCCATACAAATCCCATCCGGAAAAAGAAAGCATTGGATATATATTTTTCTTATCCCACTCTAATTTATATTTGCATTCCGCAAAATTTTGCAAGCAGTATAGTCTATATATTATTGCAATCACAATAGATACGCATAACAGCAATGATGCATAGAAGAGCAGTTTATCAAAATTACCTATAACTAATAGGTAAACAACGCCTAATTTTAAACAAACATTCAATATTTCAACATAAGCATAAATATTCATGCGTTCATGTGCAATGATCGTAGCATTATAAGGAACTTGGGTAATTGTAATCATTGAGGTTAAAATCGAAATTTGATATACCCACAGGGCAGTAGAGATTCGAGAATCCGGAATAACTAATTTATTTTTTAAAAACCACAAACCTATTGTTTCTGCCAGCAATAGAATAATAATAGCTATTATTATATGGATAGTTAAAGCAGCTGAAAATGTTTTTTGTAATTCTATCTTATCATTTTTTCCTAATGCAACCATTAAAAAGCGCGAAGTGGCCCCACTCATAGATGAATTCAAAAACGAAAACATCGAAACGATCCCACCTACTACACCATAAATACCAAAATCTTCCACTCCTAATGTCGCTAATATAATACGCGAAGTATATAAACTCACTCCCATTGTTAACAACATTCGAAAATAGAGAAATAACGTATTTTTTGCTATAAGTTTGTTATTTTCTGAAGGTATAGAAAAGAATCAATCAAATGAAATTACTTTAAATCTTTTCTTTCGCATGTAATAAGCGCGAACTTTTTGCTAATTTATACATATCAACTCTCCGACTATTTGTCGAATGCAAAATCAGTAGTAATAAAAAAAGTATGTTGTTATAAAAAATTGGCAATCAGAGAAAAAAGACTACTTTTATAAAATATAAAAATAACAATGACACTTTATAATTCTAATTGATAAAGTACAAAGGTAAGGAAAAATGATAAAAAAAATACTCTCAAAATCAAAATTATTTGTGTAAAAACTGCAAACTTCATTTATCGAAGACCATGCCCCGTCTAATAAAAGCTTGCATTCAGACTTGATGTACAAGATATTAATGATGTGAATCCACTACCTTACATGCCATAGATATGTGGACAAAATGGACTAAATATAAATATAGATGGAATGAGGTTGTATGCTTGCGGCATATAGGAGGGATGAGATTACCAAGTTTGGCGGCGTTCTAAAAAGTATGCTGGTATACTTTGTAAAGCGCCGCCATTTTGCTTAAACCTCAATCTTTTTCTTACCCATTTTTTCTTTGTTTGTTACCCAATGTCATTTGGCGCAAATATAAGGGATGTCGCCTGATTAGCCGTTGAGGAAGGAGGCGACTGTTTTCTCCCTTTAATGGGATAACCCAGCGCGTAAGTCTAAAGATGCTCTTTTTCGAGCGAATAGGCGCTTTCGGTTCTTATCTCTCCGGGCGTTTTCCCATAATGTCTTTTGCAGAATTCGTAAAAACGCGGCTGGGATGAAAACTGATATTGAAAAGCAATTTCTTTAATGCTTTTTTTATTTTCTTTCAATTCGCGAAGAATAATTTTCGAACGGCGGTCTTGCATCCAAAGATAAACCGATTGTCCGAAATTCCGTTCAAATTTCTTTTTAAAACCGGAAACGGAATAATTCATTAGAGTGGCCAATTCTGAGACATTATGCGCAGCAAGCATGTTTTTCAACACTTTTTCTTTAAAAAGGACATCTTCATTCAAAACAGGGTAGAAAAAAGCGGCCAATTCTTCTTTTCTGTAATAGGCTTGAAGAAGGAAAAAGAATTCTTCCCTTTTGTTTTCATTTAAGCAATCGCAGAAGATGCCATCGTGAAGGTAGTTATCCATTACTTCCAGATAGTTCCGGATGGGTTCTTTGAATGGAAGCGGATAGAATACATCTTTCTGCCGCCTGTCCAAAAAAGGCAGCAAAACATCCAAACTAAAATTTTCGCAACATTTGGTTTGAAGATCAAAAACACCCAGAAAAAAATGAGCATTTTTCAACACTGTCACGTTAAAACACGTTGCAGGAGGTACCAACAAGAAATGCTTTGCATGCAAAATCTCGCCACTGTACATGTCGTACGACAAACTTACTTCTCCTTCCAGCAAAAAAATAATAGAAACTTCTTTGATTTCGAACGTTACTTGTTCTCCTTTTTTGTTTTTAAAACTTTGAAATAAAGTTTCATCTTTCTGACAGAGTGCCTTATCATATCCACACTGCTGTCCCTCTACAATGCGATAGTTCATGTGTGTTACTTGTTAATTCTATACAAAATGATATTCCAGATTGTGCCGGCAAAGTTAATACATTTTGCAGTTTTATCCCGTATTTTGAGAAAAAAATTTTTCTTTTTGTCAGATTTTAATATTGTGTCACTTTTATATATACATTTAACTATTTATGTGAGATTTTTTTCCCTTTTTTCTCTTTTAATAATGGGTTTTTTTCACTACCTTTGCAGTCTCTATAGAATCGGGGTTTTTCCCTTGGATATTTTGTAAACACGTTTCCTTTATGACAAAGCAACGTTTGCGAATTTTCATATAAAACCAAAAAGTCATGCTATATTATTATTTTATACCATATTAACGATGTCAAGCGTAAAGCGGGGAGATAGTTTTATACTATTTACCTAATTAATTAAACAACATAATTTAATTAAAATAGCCAATCGTATTTTTGACACATATTAAAATACATACTCTTTATATGAGAACAAACCTAAATGAAATTTTGATTACTACTATTTTAGAAAGTATTCCGAAAAGCATTAAACCTGTTGCTTTTTTAATGGACTCGCTTCAATTGAGTAGAGAATCTGTCTATCGCAGGATTAGAGGAGAAATTCCATTTTCCATCGGCGAGGTAGCCCAATTGTCATTGACTTTGGGATTTTCCTTAGATGAGATCATGGGCGGAAGCCGAAAAGGACGCGCATTTTTTGATCTTCTTTCTGGTAAAAAAGCCGAATCGCCAGAAGCTTTTCAAACGATGCTTCAAAAGTATCATGAATACATTGAGAATTATACCGCTGCCGAAGACGGAAAAAGCATTATGGCCTTGAACCGATTACCGCCTCCTCTTTTTGCATTCTTCAATTATCTTTTTAAATTTGAATATTGCAAATGGCTTCATCAAAACGAAGAAAACTGTTCGAAGCAACTTTTTTCGGATGTGGCGGTTTCGGACGAATTGTTTGCCCTGCAAGAAAGTATCCAATTCAGTTTCAAAAAGATGAATAATCTTTCATTGATTTTTGATCCGAATGTATTTTCCAGTATTACCCGCGACATTCAATATTTTTTCCAACGAAAATTGATTAAGTGTCATGAATTGGAACTACTTAAGGAAGAACTCTACCAATTGATTGATTTCTTTGAAGAAATTGCCAAAACGGGGACTCTTGAATACGGTACGAAAATCAATATTTATTTGTCTCCACTCTACATCAATGCAAACACCTGCTATGTAGAAACAAATCTTTCGGCTGAATCTATCTTTTGGGTATTCCCGGCCAATCCCATGTTTGTTTCCCATGCAGAGGTTTGCGCTACACATAAAAAATGGCTTTTATCATTGCAACGACAAGCTGTTTTGATTACCTTATCGAATGAGATTCTACAATCGGAATTTTTCGACAAGCAACGCAGATACGTTGAAACCCATTTGGGAGAAGCGGTTTCGGTAATTCATTAAAAAGGAGTGTCGTACACAAACTCCGCACGGGACGAACAGGAAATGATTCACTGTTCGTCCGCGGTGTTGTGTTTGTCGCCAACTAAGTTTTTCTTTACATAATTGCGAAATTCGGAGGGCGACATGCCATACGTTTCTTTAAATAAGCGGTAAAAATTCCGTATAGTCGTAAAACCGGCATCCATCGCAACCGATTCAATGGTTTGATTCATATCCTGCAAAAGCAAAGTCTTAGCATATTCTATCCGCTGCGAATTGATGTATTCCTGAATAGACATGTTTACTGCCGAACGAATGGCTTTCGAAAGATAAACTTCATTGGTATTCATATCCGCAATGAGGTTTTTCCTGCCATAATCGCTGTTGATATAGGGTTTTTTCATTTCCATGTATTCCTCTACCCGCTCATAGAGGCCATCGTAAACCTCCGAAGCAGCGCACAACTGCGGATCCGTCCGGATTCGCAAGGTCTCTTTAAAGGCCAGCAACTCTATCTTCGTTTGCGTAAGTTCTTTGATTTGGTTAAACAAGAAAAAATTCTTATGTTGGATAGACTTCAAATTGGTCCATATAATTCCTATTGCAATCAACAAAAAAAGCGCTAAAGTACCCAGTATCAGATTGAAAGAAAATCTTAACTTGATTTCTGTCTTTTGACGGGCAATCTCATTTTCTCGTTTATCCAGTTCGTAGTCGATCCGGAGTTGTTCGATCTCATAATAGTGAATTGCCAGATTTAGCGAATCGGCATGTTGCTGTAATTGTTTATAGGTTTGCGCCGATTCTTCGTAATCTCTTAATTTATATAAAGTTTCGGCCTTGAATTTCAGTAAAGTCCGGAGTTTTTTCACAAAATTGTTATCGCTGCAAAACCGATAGCAAATCCCGTAATAATACCACATTTTTTCATAATCTTGCCGCAGATAAAAATAGTGCATTTTCATCTCGTTCAAGAGAAGACGATAATAAGGAAGCGGTTCTTCCTCCAATCTTTTATCTATTTCTTCGATGGTAGCCCAAGCATCTGTCAAGTGGTTGATTGCCATATAGCAAGAAGCGTAACACAATAGGTTGGTAATTTCATAATCCACTGGATTGACATCTGGACAAGTTAATTTCACCCGAAGCGTTTCATTTCTCAATGAATCCATATAGGGCCAAACGGCTTCGAGGTTGCCTTGTTCCGTATAGGTCGTCACAATGCCTGTATAACAATTAAGCAACCGGATTGGATTTTGGGATTCTTTTGCCAACAGAAGCAAATTTCGGGCTTCCTTGAAACAGTCGATTGCTTCACTAAATCGCTCCATAGCCAGATACGCATCGCCCATAGAAAGTTGCGCAGAAGCCAAAGCTTCCGGATCGTTTATTTCTTTTGCCTCCATATACATTTCTTTCGCTTTATTAAGTCCCAAATTGTAATAGCCTTTCCACAGATAATTTAAAACCAGCATTTGGCGAATCAAGAATAATTCGCTGTACAACTTGTGTTTCGACGTCAATTCTTCCGCCATCTTGGCATAATAAACCAGACTGTCGGTCGCAAAAAAACGATAATACGCTATCTTAATGTTCAATGCAGCATATTGATAGTAATAATTGTTTTGTTTTTGCGCTTCTTCCATCAAAAGATTTCCATAATCCAGCGATTTCGGCTGATAAAGATATTTCATTTCCAATTCGTTCAATTTTTTCAAGCGTTCTTCTCCTTGTAATCCGTGTAAAATATCTTGCAAAGAATCTTTATCAGGGTGTTGTGCGTTGATTTTCAACGTAAAGCACATAATTAAAATGTAAAATCCTACCTTTTTTAATGTCATATTTTGTAAGTTTTAAAAACAAAAATACATTTTTTTTTCATATTCGTCATGTTTTTTTCAAAATTCGTCATAATATTTTCCGTATCCGTCATGTGCTTCTGGGGAAATGTCAGTAGTTTTGCTTATCAAAAAACAAAATACCAAGGGCTTAAAAACCAAACTTCAAAAAGTCTTTATGAGATAGTTGTTAAAGATGTGTTCAAAGTGTACAGAAAGACTTTCCCGTGAGGGAAGGTCTTTTATTTTTTCATACTGTCTTGTCCTGAAATAGCTTTACAAAAATCAAATATAAAAAACGAAGCAAAGTGAGGAGAACGAAATAATGGCGGCGTTTTTTCTTCCAAGGGATACTTGCGTGCAAACCCCACAAAAAAAAAACGCTTACTTTTAGTAAACGCTTTTTTTTAGTTTGTGACTCCGGAGGGATTCAAACCCCCAACCTTCTGATCCGTAGTCAGATGCTCTATTCAGTTGAGCTACGGAGCCGTTTCTTTGTTTTTGCGATTGCAAATGTAATTCTTATTTTTGGATTCTGCAAACGTTTTGGATAGAAAATCAAGGTATAAATTTAGGGCCGAAAATCAAATAGCCGATGTTCAACCCGAAATTCCAGTTGTTGCGGGGATAAGTGTAATAATTGGCATACAAACTGACCGACATGAAAGGCAATTGTGCAACTAAACTTATTTCGCCCGAATGGGCAGGATTTGTAAGCAAGTCTCCGTAATAAGCTTGGTCGTCCTCTCCCTTTTTGATCGGATAGATGGGGAGAAAACTGTAAAAGTCGCCCCGCAGATGAAAAGTGGAATTCAATTTAAAAATAGGTATCAATCCGGCAGCTAAATATTGATTGGCATGAAAAGCTTCGTTGAAAACCAACGCGCTATGCGGAGTAGGAGTGAAGCCCGGCGCCTGAAGTACTGATGCCGTATAGTTGCTCCACAAGTTTTTACTCGAAACGATGCCCTCTACCCGGTATCCCAGATTAAACTTGGAGTTGATGGAATAATAGTCATTCAAACTGGCCGCTATCTGGATATACGATTGATGGTCTTTAGCAATCTGTCCGGTTTTGTCGGATGGAAAAAAAGTTTCTTTTCCCGAAATGTATTGGGCGGAAAGCTGGTGATTGTGTCCGCTGATCGGAAATTGCTTGGCATCCAACGAATATTTCCGATAAAATAAGCCGAAATTAAACAAACGATACTTGCTCCGGCTATACCCTATATAAGAATTCTTCTGATAATATTTGTCATCCAACTCGCCATATCCAGCTTGCAGGTCGATTTTTGCCTTGGTCAAAAAAGGGAAACCAAGCCCTAATTTACCAAAAGTTTCCCGCAGATTAATAAGCGTAGATAAATTCGTATCCATAAATAATCGCTCGCTTTCGTAGTGCTTCCTTGTGCCGGACGAAAATAAGGCGTAAATATCGATGGGAATCCGGTAAGGAACTTCCAATTTTCCAAGCAAAGAAAAACCGTCGTAGGCGTTTCCCAACTGCATGTCCAAATTCAACCCCATCGACAGTTGAGTCAAACTTTGGTATCCAACTCCCAGATAGATTTGATTGGCATTCATCGAAGATACATTTCCGCCAAAAGAAATGTTCAATTCGTCTCTAATCCGAATATCCATGTATAAATCAAATGTTTGACTTTCTGGATCATATTCTGCATGAGGAACAATTTCCCTGATTTTGGGATTCGTCAACAAACTAAAATAAGTTCTTTTGAAATCGTTGAAGGTGAAATTTTCCTCGTTGTTTCGGTGAATCTGATTTTCTATATACATTTTTTGCGCATCCGTCACTCCAGAAATATAAATATTTCTAAAAATGAAAGGAGGCAGGGAGGCCTGGTATTGCGTTCTGCGGGCATTCACTTCCGACAGGGGTACCCGTTTTTCGATTCTCTTCTTGATGGAATCAACCATTTCTATTGTCCGGCTGTATCCTAAATCATACAAGCTTTTTGCTTTATTGAAATCCAGCAGGCTCACATCGACTAATTTGAATCTCAGCATGATGCCGTCTTTCGCATCTACATTGTATTCGGTATCTCTCATCACCATCCCTTCGAGCTGATCGTACATTGATTGTTCGCTGGGCTTTTTCGTGTTCGATCCAGCCACTGCAGCGCCAATAATGAAATCGGGATTCCAAGCCTGTTTCATCGGATTCACAGGAAAATTGTCGTATATCCCGCCATCCCATAAGGGAATATCATCTTTTAGGATAGGTTTGAAAAACAAGGGAAACGACATCGAAGCCCTTACGGCTTCGCCCAAATCGCCATGGCGGAAGATGACCGCTTTTTTATGATATACGTCCGAGGCAACACACAAAAAAGGAACAAACAAACGATCGAAATCTCCTCCGCATTGCGCGCTGGCTTGCGAAAATAAATGAAGAAATGCCTGATTCATCTGAATGGGATTGATTAAACTATTGGGTAGAATAGATCCTTTCAGATCGAGCGAATCTTTGAACGGAATACTAAACCGTACAAAAGAAGCGTCATCAGCGCTTTTTCGGAAATAATATTGATAGTCATCTTCTATCTTTCCTGTTTGCCAATAATAAAAGTCGTTCGACAAAAACAATTTAAGCATTTGGTCGGGAGTATACCCCATGGCGTATAAACCGCCAATAATGGCGCCAATCGACGTTCCTGCAATGTAGTCAATCGGAATTTCATTTTCTTCCAATGCTTGTATAACGCCAATGTATACCATTCCTTTTGCTCCGCCGCCGCTCATTACCAAACCAACTTTTTGCGAATGAACGCAATCAACATACAAAATCAAAAAGAAAAGGAATATGTGTATTTTTTTCATTGATGAAACTAAAATTTTTGCAAAGCAAATATAGGCATAAATTTTTCAAGATTAATTAATGTGTGAAGATTTTTGGAATAAATTGTTTACTTTTGCAAACACAAATTATTAACATAAGTATTCATGGAAAAATTTATTTTTTTTATTTCTTTTATAATTGCATTGACGATGAATGTACAAGCAGAAAATCCGCTTTTGAGTAAATACAATACGCCGCATGAAACGGTTTTTTTCGACAAAATCAAAATAACTGATTATGAACCAGCTTTTAAAGAAGCCATGAAATCGCATCTGATTGAAATTCAAAAAATACAGGATAATCAGGAAAAGCCCGATTTTCAGAATACCATAGAAGCTTTGGAATATTCTGGCGAAACCCTGAGAAACGTCAGTAATGTATTTTTTAATCTTTTAGAAGCTGAAAGTTCGGATCAGATGATGGAAATTGCTCAACGCATCCAACCCGAATTAACAGAACATTCGAACAACATCACATTGAATGAAGTTCTGTTTCAACGGGTCAAAACGGTATATGAACAAAAAAAGGATCTCAATTTGAATTTGGAGCAAGCCAAATTGCTGGACGAAACATACGAAAGTTTTGTAGATCAGGGAGCTAATTTAAGCCCGGAAGACAAAACAAAATACCGCGAACTTTCTTCTCAGTTAGATGTTTACGCCTTGAATTTCAAGCAAAATGTTCTGAGCGCGACCAATGCTTATGGCCTATTGCTCACGAAAGAATCGGATTTAGCTGGCCTTCCGCAGGATATCATAGAGGCCGCCGCTCAACGGGCGCAAGCCAAAGGGCAAACCGGTTGGTTGTTCGATTTGTCGGCTCCCAGTTATGTAGCATTTATGAAGTATTCCTCCAATCGCGATTTGCGGAAAGAACTTTATATGGCTTATAATACCCGCTGTGTGAGCGGCCCTTTCGATAATCGGGAAAATATTTACGGAATTGTCAATACCCGATTAGCGATCGCGAAACTGATGGGTTATCCTTCGTACGCCGATTATGTTTTGCGTAAGCGCATGGCCAAAAATGCTCAATCCGTTTTTGATTTATTGAACGAACTGCAGGCCGGATTTGGCCCTCCCGCACGCGAAGATTACCGTGAAGTACAAGGATTTGCCATCGGAAAAGAGAAAAAAAATATCGAAATAATGCCTTACGACTGGTCTTATTATTCCGATCAATTGAAAGATGCCAAATTTGAATTGAATGACGAAATGATTCGTCCTTATTTTGAATTGGAAAACGTAAAGAAAGGCGTTTTTGGTTTGGCAACCACTTTATATGGCATTACTCTCCGGAAAAATGACCAAATTCCCGTGTACCAAAAAGAGGTAGAAGCGTTTGATGTATACGACAAAGATGGAAAATATTTGGCTGTTCTTTATACGGATTTTTTTCCAAGAGAAGGAAAAAGGCAAGGCGCCTGGATGACGGAATTTCAAGGAGAAGAAGTCCGCAAGGGACAAATGATTCGTCCGCATATTTCCTTAGTAATGAATTTCACCCGTCCTACGGCCAGCAAACCTGCTTTATTGACCTTCGACGAAGTCAACACATTTCTGCACGAATTTGGCCATTCGCTGCATGGAATGTTTGCCAATACAACTTATCCCAGTCTTTCGGGAACCAACGTTTACCGCGATTTTGTGGAACTTCCTTCGCAATTCATGGAGAATTTTCTGACGGAGAAGGACTTTCTGGATCAGTTTGCCGTTCATTACCAGACGGGTGAAAAAATTCCGGATGAGTTGGTTCAAAGAATCATCGATGCGGCAAATTTCAATGCCGGCTATTTGTGTCTGAGACAATTATCTTTCGGTCTGTTGGATATGGCTTACCATACGATTACGGAGCCGCTTACAGAAGATATCAACCGGTTCGAACGCGAAGCCATCCAATCGGTTATCGTAGTTCCGCCGGTAGAAGGAACGCTTATTTCCCCTACGTTCAGTCACATTTTTGCAGGAGGATATGCCGCTGGCTACTATTCGTATAAATGGGCAGAAGTATTAGATGCCGATGCTTTTGCTCTGCTCAAAGAGAAAGGAATTTTTAGCCGAGAAGTTGCTCAATCGTTTTACGACCTTCTGTCGAAAGGCGGAACGGAAGATCCGATGGAGTTGTATGTTCGTTTTCGGGGACAAAAACCGACAACAGAAGCATTGAAAAAAAGAAGCGGAATCGTTAAGTAAAAAATATGCAATTGAACTTTGACAAAATGGGCGGTTTAATACCGGCTGTTATACAGGACGAACAAACAGAGAAAGTGTTGATGCTGGGCTTTATGAATCCGGAAGCTTTGGAAAAAACAAGAGCAACGGGACAAGTCACGTTTTTTAGCCGCACCAAAAATCGCCTTTGGACCAAAGGCGAGGAAAGTGGAAATTTTTTACAAGTCGTTTCCATAACAGAAGATTGCGATCAAGACACCTTGCTGATAAAGGTTCATCCCGTAGGGCCTGTATGCCACACGGGAGCCGACACTTGCTTCAATGAAAAAAACCAAGAAGATATTTTGTTTTTAAAATGCTTGCAAGACTTGATTGATGAGCGTCGTCGCGAGATGCCGGAAAATTCCTATACCACTTCTCTGTTTCGAAAGGGAATCGACCGAATAGCCCAAAAAGTGGGAGAAGAAGCAGTGGAAACTCTGATTGAAGCCATAAACGGAAACGACGAGCGTTTGTTGTATGAAAGCGCCGATTTGTTGTATCACCTCATTGTGTTGCTTACCTATAAAGGATACCGCTTGGAAGATGTCGCAAACGAATTAAAAAAGAGACATAAAAAGTAAAAGATCAATGAAATCCAAGAAAGAAATCGAGACGTTTTCTTCAGCTGTTCTCTATGGAGTAAGAACCCGAAATAATGTTGCTTCCTTTCAGATGCGTTCCTGTAAAACTCTAAGAATGTTTGTATTTTGGGAGATTTTTTTTCGAAAAACATCCTTCAAAATAGCGTGACGAACCGTTGGTTTTAACTTAATTTTCCCTGTTTTCCATAAGTAAGAGATTTTGTTAAATTGTTTTATTTTTTGAAGAATAAATTTTTAGATTTATTTGGTAAATGTTAAACAAAAAAAAACTTACTTTGTTGAATATTATAGAAGTAAGGTTGAATTATGAGGAAATCTACCATTTGGCTGTTTGCCGGAGTTATGATTTTTACCTTTATGGGGTTGCTATATTTGCAAATATATTATATCCATATTATTCTGAATACACAGGAAGAACAATTTGGAGATGCCGTCAAAAGGAGTTTGTACCAAGTATCACACAATCTGGAATTGGATGAAACGATGCAATTTCTTGATGATCAGTTATTTGCTTTTGGTAAAAAATATTGGAGGAACAAAAAGCCGGTTGTTTCTCCGCGCGTCAACATTCGAGAACAACAGCGTCTATCAATAGGAGGCGCTGCCAGTCAGCAATTAATCCGGAAATTGGACGTCTCCATGGGAGGAGGCGCCGATTCGCTTTCTGTGTTGATGCCGAGTTTCGGGAAAAATGATCTTAGCGCGGCTTCGCGAGCCATTCAGGAAGCTTTTCAGGAACATTACTTTTACCAGCAAAATTTGTTGGAAGAAGTGATCCGGAATGCAATGCGGGGAAGCGAGCGGCCTATCAGCGAACGAATTGATTGCAGAAAATTGGAGGCTTACATTCGGTCGGAATTGGCGAATAACGATTTGGTTCTGCCTTTTACCTATGCTGTTTTAAATTCAGAAAAAAACATTATCTGTAAAAGTGCGGATTATAATACCAGCATGACGAAAAATGTCTATTCGCAAATATTATTTCCCAAAGATCCGCCGAACAAACTGTATATGCTTCAGGTCGTATTTCCAACACAGAAGAGATACGTATTCAATTCTGTGAGCACATTTACAGCGCCTTCTATTATTTTCACCTTCGTTTTGTTGGTTGTTTTCATATCTACATTATATATTGTATTCCGACAGAAACGGTTATCTGAAATGAAAAACGATTTTATCAACAATATGACCCATGAATTGAAAACGCCGGTTGCCAGCATTTCGCTCGCAGCCCAGACCTTGAATGATGCGGAAGTAAGCAATTCGCCTTATTTGATGGAATATGCAAAAAAAGTCATTAAAGACGAAAGCGCGCGTTTGGGTTTTTTGGTCGAAAAAGTATTGCAAATGTCGCTGTTTGAAGACAAAGCCACGCAATTCAAAATGACCGAATTAGACGCCAATGATCTTATCACCAGCATTGCCGGTACATTTGCCTTACGGGTGGAAAATGCGGGAGGAACATTGGATATTGATCTTAACGCCTTGGAATCGACGATTGTAGTAGACAAAATGCATTTTACCAACGTATTGTTCAATTTAATGGAAAATGCAGTAAAATATAGAAATCAAGACGCTCCATTGCTCCTCGTGGTACATACGGCCAATGTGGGCGATAAAATTCAGATTACCATAGAGGATAATGGAGTAGGGATACGGAAGGAAAATCTCAAAAAGATTTTCGATCGGTTTTATCGGGTTCCAACAGGGAACAGACATGATGTGAAAGGATTTGGCTTAGGATTGGCTTATGTGAAACGGATTATCACCGAATTGAATGGAACAATCAAAGCAGAAAGCGAATATGGCGAAGGCACAAAATTTATTATTACGTTGCCGTATATTGAGAATTAATTATTTAACAATTAATAAATAAAATCATTATGAATGAAAGAGTAAAAATCTTCATGTGCGAAGATGACGAAAATTTGGGAATGCTTTTAAGAGAATACCTGCAAGTGAAAGGTTTCTCGGTAGATTTATTTCCGGATGGAGAAGCCGGTTCGAGGGCATTTCCAAAAGAAAAATACGACTTGTGTATTTTGGATGTGATGATGCCAAAAAAAGACGGTTTTACATTGGCTCAGGAAATCCGGTCGATCAATGGTGAAATTCCTATTATTTTCTTAACAGCAAAAACGATGAAAGAAGATATTTTGGAAGGATTCAAAATCGGTGCGGACGATTATTTGACGAAACCGTTCAGTATGGAAGAATTGCTGCTTCGAATTGAAGCCATTCTTCGCCGCGTAAGCGGGAAAAAAGCGCCGAAAGAAGGTCCGTTCGCTATCGGACGTTTTATTTTCGATACCCAAAAGCAAACGTTGATCAATGGAGAACAAATAGTGAAATTGACTACGAAGGAAAGCGATTTGTTGAATCTTCTTTGCGAAAATGCCAATCAGGTGTTGGAACGAAATTATGCTTTGAAAAAGATTTGGGGCGTAGTCGATTATTTTAACGCAAGAAGTATGGACGTCTATATTACTAAATTGAGAAAATTGTTGAAAGACGATCCGAGTATCGAAATCATGAATATACACGGAAAAGGATATAAATTGATTGTTCCTATGGATGGCGTATGAACATCAAAGCCTTTTTTGTAGGAGCTTGGATTTTAACCATTGGTCAGAGTTTGGTGGCGCAAACCTATGACCAATGGTTGGATATCTCCTTCAAGTATCTGGACGAAAATCGTTTGGATTCGGCTGAGTTTGCTTTGACCAACGCCTTGCGAATAGAACCCGACCATGCGCTCAATGCTTTTCTGCTGAATAATCTGGGAACCATCCAAAGGCGAGAGGGAAAAAACGCAGAAGCGCTCCAATCCTATACTTTAGCGCTGAATCGTTATCCTAAAAATCCCATTTTTTTGAGCGCCCGCGCTTCTCTGTTTGCGGAAATAGGCGATTTTAAAAATGCTTTATTAGATTATAATATGCTGTTGGAGGAGGAACCCCGTAACGAAGATGCTTTGTATCAACGAGCGCTCCTTTTGCTGAACTTGAAAGATTTCGAATCGTCTGAACGGGATTTGGGAAAGATGATGGAAATCAATCCGCAGAGTTTATACGCCCGTTTAGGTTTTGCCTCTTTGTATAAAATAGAAGGCCGGTATGACGACGCCGAAAAAATATACAATTACTTGGAAAGCAAAGAACCGGATAATCCGGATCTCTATGCGGGACGCGCCGAACTTTTTCTTCTGATGGAGAAAGGAGGAAAAGCGCTTACCGACGTCAACAAAGCCTTTCGTTTGTCGAAAGAAACGGAAAATCCGTTTTTGTATATTATCCGGGCGCGCGCCAAACTTTTGCTGCATGAGAAAAAATCGGCTGCGGAAGACATTCAAAAAGCCATTTCATTGGGATATAATCCCGAAGAGGCGGAAAATCTTTTGAAACTTACCCAATAAAATCTCGCCTTTCCTGCATCTTGCTACGATAATATCGTAATGAGCTTTACGAAGGTTCATGGGGTGTAGTTGTCAAGTGTTAAAAACAGGGAAAACCATTATCTTTGTAGTCAATATGAGCGGATAACCGCATTTGTTAAAATTATATATAACCCTATGTTGAACGATATTGAAATAGCTCATTCCATACGGATGAAGCCCATTACGGAAATAG
>JGI24699J35502_11134169_pt1 | contig 43580 bp, 27 predicted proteins | sample TergutMp193P4_FD_35502 | JGI IMG/M metagenome (IMG submission 35502)
GTAGTTATATTCATTGAAAATAAAAACTAAAATTTTTCAAAGATACAAAAACTTTTTTATATTTTTCTTGGAATTTCAGAAAAAAAGGTTTATATTTGCACTGCTTTACAATTATGCTTTCACTCCTCTAAAGGAAGTTTTACTTGTAATGATGTAACAACTGATAAACTGAAAAAGGATTTCAGGAAACTTTTCAAGAAAGAGAGTGCAATTTTTCTCTCCTTGTCTGTGCGTAAGAAGTATTCTTTCTTCTCATTTTTATCCCTTTAAAATGATTATATTTAATTATAAACGATTTTTCCTCAGAGGAGCAATCGTTTTTTTACTTTAATTTGTGAAAAATGACGGCTATCATCGTGGGAGAAGTAGGCGACATCTTGGGAGAGGCTGCCCTACATCTTGGGAGAGGCTGCCCTACATCTTGGAAGAGGCTGCCCTACATCTTGGAAGAGGCTGCCCGTCATCTTGAGAGAGGCTGCCCGTCATCTTGAGAGAAGCTGGGCGACAGTAGGAAAAATGACGGGTATCAATATTTAGGGAATCAAAAAACAGGATGCTCTAATTTTTCGGCTAAAATTCGGAAGTGAAATTCCTTAAAAATATTTAAAAAGACGCAGCTTACTTAAAATTTTTGTGTAATTTTGTTCCCATATTGTTTATTGAGTGCCTGATTACATCATGAAACATATTTTACCGTATATCATTTTTTATTTTGCAATAGCTTCTGTTTACGCTCAACAATATGATTTTTTGCGATTAGACAATACCAACGGTTTATCTAATAATCAAGTTGAATGTGTATTCAAAGACAGCCGCGGTTTCGTTTGGATAGGTACTAATATTGGATTAAACCGTTATGATGGAGTAAATTTCAAAATATACAAAAATGAAAAGAACAATCCGGACAACCCTGATAGAATATTTGACATTCAAGAAGATATAAACGGCAATTTATGGATAAAAAGTTTTAACTATTTATTGTATGAATGGAAGAATGAACGGTTTATCAGTAATACAGACTCGGTACTTCAAGTTATGGGATTGCCTCCAATTCCTACTATATTACAAATAGACAAAGACAAAAATTTGTTTTGCGCTTATCCTAAGCAGGGCATTTACAAATATGACGTCAGGTCGAAAAATATCACGCATTTTCGCCAATCAGATAGCAACAACGACATCGATTTGTCGGACATTATCGGGATAAAAGTGCAGGAATATTTTATATGGGTTTTGCACCAAAATGGAATTTTGGAACGTATCAATACCGAAACTAAATCAGTGGATTTCCGAAATACTTTTTTAAATAAAAATGCGCAGAATGCCATTGTTCACAAGACGATATTTATTGATTCCGACAATCTTGTGTGGATATATCCGGGTATCGACGATAAAGGCGTTGCCTGCCTTAATCTCCAAAAAAATCAATGGACATTGTTAAATACAAATACGAAACCTGCCTTATCGCACAATTTTGTAAGGTGCATGGGAGAGGATAATACCGGCAAGATATGGATTGGTACAGACCCGGGCGGTATTAATATTTTAGATAAAAAACAAAATACAATCGAAGTCATTAAAAATAGCATATATAATCGGAATTCAATTAGTCAAAATTCAATTACCTGTATGATGTGCGGGGAAGATGGTTCTGTATGGGTAGGGACTTATAAAAGCGGACTGTCGTACTACCATCCTAATTTATTCAAATTTAAAAAACCTTATTTAGTTTATCAGTTTAACCGAAATGCTGAAATTTTCGATTGCAACCGGTTTTATAAAGACAGCAATAATAACTTGTGGATAGGCACGAATGGACAAGGGTTGATAAAATATGATTCTCAAAATGAAACCATGCAACGGTTTCGTTATGACCCAAACAACAGGGAAAGCATATCGTCTGATGTTATTACATCTATTTTTGAAGACCATGACAGGATACTTTGGATAGGCACTTTTCTTGGAGGATTGAATGCGTACAACGGACGAATATTCAAGCGATATTCGATGGACGAAAGTACCCCTAATTCGTTATCCAATAAAAGTGTTTATGATATTATTGAAGACGAATACAACTGTTTATGGTTAGCTACACTGGGAGGAGGAATTGATTGCCTAAATCCTGAACGGAACAGGTTTACAAACTATAACACTAAAAACAGCCCGCTGCAATCGAATTTTATTCTTTCTGCTACTGCCGACCGGCACAAAAATATATATTTTGGTTCCGATATAGGTCTATATACCCTTGACAGAGATAAAAAAGCAATTATACCTTATTTCTCAAAGACAAGTTATTTGGATTCGCTTACTACCATAGCCGCCATATACCCGATTGTAGATTCGAGAGGGCTTTTGTGGATAGCCACCGAAAAAGGAATCAATATTTACAATCCGTTTACCGAACAATTTACATATATTACAAGCAGTAATGGTTTGCCAAGCGATGTAACAGTATCGTTAATCGAAGATAACGATGGAAATATTTGGGCTGGAACTCTCAATGGATTAGTCTGCATCAGTTGTAAATATGAAAAGCAAAAATTGGACTATTCTTTGGTATGTTTTGATGTTGATGATGGTTTGCCTTGTTTGGAATTTAATTCAAGCACCATTTTCAAAGATAAAGACGGCATCATTTATGTGGGATGTTCGGAAGGATATACTGCATTTAACCCAAAAGAAATAACGTTTAATAAAGCAGTTCCGAAAATCTTTTTTACCAATCTTTTAATTGCCAATCAAGCCATCAAGCCGAATGTTAAATACAATGGGCGCGTAATCATCAATCAATCCATAACTTGCCTGAATGAGATAACGCTGAAACACGGAGAAACGAATTTTGCCGTTCAGTTTGCCGCCCTCAATTTTATTCATCCGAATAAAAATAAATACCGTTATATGCTGGAAGGTTTGGATAAGCAATGGACTGAAATTACTAATGGCATAGGAGTTGCTTCCTACTCTAATCTTAATGCGGGAACATACCAGCTTATCGTTTATGCAAGCAACAATGATAATGTTTGGACTACCGAGCCTGTAATACTCAAAATAGTGATAAAACCTCCGTTTTGGTTGTCGGGATGGGCATATATGGCTTATTTCATTTTTTGTTTTTCTCTCATCTATCTATTCCTGAGATACAGTTTAAACAAACAGAAAGAAAAATATATACAGGCACAAAAGCTATTGGAAATAAATAAATTGCATGAAGTGGACGAACTGAAATTCAAGTTCTTCACAAATATAAGTCACGAATTTAAAACACCTATTTCCTTGATACTAAGTCCACTGGAGATGTTGATGAAATCTCCTGTATATCAAGAATATAAATCCACGATAGATATAATGTACAAGAATGCACACAACCTGTTAAACATGGTCAATGAAATATTGGATTTTAGAAGGTTCGACTTGAATAAAATGACAATAAAGAAATCTCGTGGCGATATCATTGAATTTACGAAAAGTATTTGCCATTCGTTTTCTTCTCTTGCTGCCGAAAAGTCTATAAAATTGACTTTTACTACTTACTTGCAGGAATTGCAAATGGAGTTTGACAAGGAAAAAATGCACACGATAATAACCAATCTTATTTCAAACTCATTCAAATATACCGAAAATGGTTCTATTGACGTTAGTATCGGCATATCAGAACAGATACAAAGCAATGATAGTTCTCCTGTTAAACAAATGTGTCTGAAAATATCAGATACCGGCATTGGGATAGAGCCTGAGTATCAGGACAAAATATTCGAACGTTTTTTCCGTATCGAGCATGCTGATGGAAATAATCCACCGGGAACAGGAGTCGGATTACACCTTGTGAGTGAGTATGTAAAATTGCTCGGAGGCGAAATTTTGTTAGACAGTACTGTGGGCAAAGGTTCGGTATTTACCGTTCTGATGCCGGCATATAATTCAACGCTTAAAGAATTGAAAAATCAGGAAACCATTCATTCGCAAGATGAACTTCTTCAGCAGGGTGAAGGAAAAAATGACAAGGAATCTGTACAACATGCGCATTTGCCCATACTATTGGTAATCGACGATAACGAAGATTTTTGTGAATTTATGACTAATTTATTTAGTGATGATTATCATGTTATTACAGCGTATGATGGCGAAGAAGGCTATCGTATTGTACTTGACCAGGTGCCTGATATAATTATTTGTGATGTTATGATGCCCAAAATGGACGGCTATGAATTTTGCCGTAAAATAAAAGAAGATTTACGCGTATCACATGTTCCTGTTATTTTACTTACGGCAAAATCATCGGATGAGAGTAGATATTCAGGTATAGAAGCCGGCGCTGACGATTATATTTCCAAACCGTTCAACATTGACATCCTGAAATTGAAAATCGCAAAAATTATCGAAAAGCAAAAGAATTTTCAAAATAAGTTCAAAAAGAAAGTGGTGGATATATCTCTAAGCGATATGGAGATTGTTTCAATGGATGAAAAATTTGTACAAAAAGCCGTATCTATTGTGGAAAAAAATATGAGCAATCCTGATTTTCTTGTTGAAGATTTGTACAAGGAAATGGGTATGAGCCGTATCTATTTTTACAAGAAGATACTTGCCTTGACCGACAAAACTCCATCAGAGTTTATTCGTTTCATCCGGCTGAAGCGTGCAGCCGACTTGCTTGAAAAAAGTCAGTTATTTGTTAACGAGGTTGCTTATCAAGTCGGATTTAATGAACCAAAATATTTCCGGAAATATTTCAAGGAAGAGTTTGGCGTTACCCCTAATGAGTACAAAAAGAAAGTACCTATTTGATATAGTGTACAAAATATCCCCATTTAAGAAACATCTGCAACTGAACTAATCCCATAATTTACCTATTTTTGTACCGAAATTTTAGTTACTTAAAAAATAAATATGAAACAGTTATCTTTTTGTCTATTATTTTATCTGTTGGCTTTTCAACTTGGAGCGCAGATGAAACAAACTCCGGTCTATTTAGACGACAGTAAATCAATCGAAGCTCGCGTCGAAGACGCACTGTCCCGAATGACCTTGGAAGAAAAAATTGCAATGATACATGCACAATCTAAATTCAGTACACACGGCGTTCCCCGTCTCGGCATTCCGGAGATATGGATGAGCGACGGACCAAATGGCATTCGCGAGGAAAATCTTTGGGATGATTGGGGCGCAGCAGGATGGTCAAATGATTCTTGCACGGCTTTTCCCGCTTTAACTTGTTTGGCGGCGACATTTGACCCTGAATTATCAGCGCTTTATGGAAATGCTATTGGAGAAGAAGCTCGATTTAGAAAAAAAGATGTTCTGTTGGCGCCGGGAGTAAATATCTATCGGACGCCGTTGAACGGACGCAACTTTGAATATTTGGGAGAAGATCCCTTTCTTGCTTCAAAGATGGTTGTGCCTTATATTAAAGGTGTTCAAAAAAATGGCGTATCGGCTTGCTTGAAACATTTTGCGTTGAATAATCAGGAAAAATGGCGCGGGCATATTGATGTGGAAGTCAGCGACAGGGCATTATACGAAATATATTTGCCTGCATTTAAAGCCGGCGTACAGGAAGGCGGCGTTTGGTCGGTTATGGGTTCTTATAATAAATATAGAGGACAATACTGTAGCGAACATAAACGCTTGATTAATGACATATTGAAAGGCGAATGGGGTTTTGACGGCGTTGTGGTTAGCGATTGGGGAAGTGCGCATGATACGCGAGAGGCGGCTCTTTATGGACTTGATATAGAAATGGGAACTTGGACGAATGGCATGACATGGGGACAAAGTTTTGCGTATAGTGATTACTTTCTTGCCCAGCCTTATTTGAAAATGTTGCGTAATGGAGAATTACCTGTGTCAACAATAGATGAAAAGGTGCGGCGGGTGCTTCGACTCTGTTTCCGAACAAATATGGACAGAAATAAACCGTGGGGCAGTTTTGCGACACAAGAACATGCAGACATTAGCCGTAAAATTGCAGAAGAAGGCATTGTGCTGTTGAAAAACAAAAATCAATTCTTTCCGATTGCCGAAAGCCGGTATAACAAAATTGTTGTAATTGGTGAAAATGCTACCCGCATGCTTACTGTAGGTGGCGGCTCAGCCTCGTTGAAAGTAAAAAAAGAAGTATCGCCGCTTGAAGGATTAATCAACAAATACGGCGCAGATAAAATAGTTTATACTATGGGTTATGCCTCCGGACCCGCTAATTATGAAAATGTTATTTCTTCTCCATTTAATGCAGATTCGTTGAAGCAAGCAGCTTTGGCTTTGGCAAAAGATGCCGATGTCGTGCTGTTTTTCGGAGGATTGAACAAAAACCATCTACAGGATAGTGAAGGCGGCGACCGACTTACTTATGATCTTCCTTTCGGACAAAATGAATTGATAGAAGAGCTTTTGAAAGTAAATAAAAACACAGGCTTGATTCTTACCAGCGGAAATGGCGTGGCTATGCCATGGATTGACAAAGTTCCAGCATTGATGCAATCGTGGTATCTAGGCTCGGAAGCCGGAAACGCAATCGCTAATGTTATTTCTGGTAAAGTAAATCCTTCCGGAAAATTACCTTTCAGCATGCCAAAGAAATTGGAAGACAACGGCGCTATCTCTTTTGGGGAAAATTCGTACCCCGGCGACAGCATCCGGCAAACTTATATGGAAGATATTTTTGTAGGTTACCGTTGGCACGACACGAAAAAAATTCCCGCCCTCTTTCCTTTCGGCTACGGTTTATCCTACACCGCATTCGAATATGGGAAAATATCAACTGATAAAAAGGAATATGACAAGAATGATGTGGTAAAGTTGTCGTTTATGCTCACGAATAAGGGCAGTGTAGATGGAGCAGAGTCAGTTCAGATTTATGTTTCCCAAAATAACCCTTCACTCGTTCGTCCTGCGAAAGAATTGAAAGGATTCCAAAAAGTATTTCTTAAAGCCGGCGAAAGCACAACTGTTGAAATTGCAATTCCTGTAAAGGATTTGGCATTCTTCAACGATAAAATACATCAATGGGTCGTGGAAACTGATAAATTCACCTTCCATTGCGCAGCATCTTCAGCAGATATTAAGGACTCTATCATTGTAAATGTAAAGTAAATACAATGAAATGATAATATTTCTCAAAATACTCACAAGTCAGGTTGATAGTCAAACCAGTTATAATACGCTTTCGCCTGACTTGGTTTCCCATTGGAAGAAGCATATAGGCCAATCATTACTCCTGTAAAGCCGCCTGCTACTTCCGTACTTAAATAGCGGGTATCCAATTTGCCTAATTCGATATATTTTTGACTTGTAGAATCTGCAAAAAGAAATGTATATTGAAAAAGATTTCCTTTTATACTGAACAGTATTTTATTATTCTTAACCGGTTGTTCTGCTACTATGTATGAGAGAGAACCCAAACGGAGGCGCAATTGGACAAGATTTTGTTTTCTTGTCTTTTTCAATAACAAGTCGTAATGGTGCGTATTATTCTGGATAAGCGTCATGCCTGCTTCCTCGTTCTCGTTGGAAGATTGAAACTGCAACAAAGTAGTTGCAGTAAAATCATGTTCCGTTTGACGGCGACCTATAAATGAAACAGCTTCAGCTTCGTCTAAAGTGAATGGAGACGCCGAAATACGCAAATAACCTTTCTTTTCTCTCAAGGAATAATTTTCCCGGATGGGATTCCGTAAATATTGCCAGTCGAAACCCAATTTATCTCCATCGAAATTGGTACGCACAGGAGCTTTTTCAAACGGATGCAACGGTAAAGTAGGAACTTCCATATTCAAACTTACCGTCCCATTGCCGTTTACCTGCGGCCAACCGTCTTTAGGCCAATCCACTGGAGCAAGAAAAGTTTCGCGTCCGAGTATATGATGATAAGTGTAATTCAGCGTCCTAAAACCAAGGAAAACGATCCACCACGAACCATCTTGCGCCTGCACTAAGTCGGCATGGCCGACTCCCTGAATCGGATTTCCCTGTCCCCTCCGGTTGGCATGCGTCAATATAGGATTAAACGGGCAGGATTCATAAGGACCATAAATATGTTTACTCCGCCCTATGGTTGCGCTGTGCATATATTCCGTACCGCCTTCTCCCAAGAGGAGATAATAATAACCATCTTTTTTGTAAACATGGGGAGCTTCGGGATAGCGACCGCCGATACCTCCCCACACAATCCGTTCGGGACCAAGTACTTTTCCTGTTTTAATTTCTATCGGAGTAACACGGATTCCTTCGTCGCCTTGCGTTACGAAGTAAGTTTGACCGTCATCATCCCAGAAAATTTCAGGGTCGATACTGTTTATTGCTACCCAGATTGGTTCGCTCCAGGGACCGGCCGGATCAGTTGCCGTACAATAAAAATTGCCTCCTCCCGATACATTGGTGCAAATGACATAAAACAGTCCATCGTGGTAGCGCAAGGAAGGAGCATACAAACCTGCCGATGCAGGCGCTTTCTGTAAAGGCAATTGAGAATCGCGGGTCAAACAATGTCCTATTTGTTGCCAATTAATAAGATCTTTGCTATGATAAATGGGCAGTCCAGGAAAATATTCAAAGGAAGAAGTTACCAAATAATAATCTTCACCAATACGGCAAATACTTGGATCTGGATTGAAACCGGGTATTATCGGATTTCTGTATCCATTTTGCGCTTGTATATCAAACATAGAAATAAAGAATACTACACTCACCATGAGTAATGCCGGTTGAAAATGTTGCATTAGTTTCATAGAATATCTTTTTAATTCATTATTAAACTGATTCAAAAAAATGGATACTTTCCTTCTGCTGCGCCTTCCATAATTCCTTCAAAGTCATAACTTTCTATGACGGCGCCCGTATTCCGGCTGATTACATTGCCGGTATCCCAATAAAAAGGAACTAATCCATGATTTTTAGCTTCGCGGGCAACAGTTCTGTCATATAGTTGGCGCGACAAGTTGTGCGCCTCCTGATTTTCAATTCCTGTGCGAATCATGACGCCGTACTCTCCCAAAATAACCGGAATGTTATTGTCAACAAACTTCGTTTTCATTTGGGTAAAGAGTCCTTTCATTTCCGTTTCGTCTCCGAAAGTAGCGTTGCGGTCAGAACCGGGAACTTCGTAATCTCCCCAATAATAAGCCATCTTACCCCATGATTCATCTTGCGCCAATCCGCAGAATGTCCAAGGATTGTAATAGTGTATTTCCACCATCAAGCGATTATTAACAACATCGGACGGCATGCTGCCAAAGAGTGTATTTGTCATAGCAATGTCAGCATTCGGACCTTGAACGATGAGATTGCGTACAGCATTGTTTCCGCCCGTGGCACGTACTGCATCAATAAATGTCTGCAAATATGTTTTCAGTACGGTCATCTTGCCGGCATCATTATCTACATTCGGCTCATTGGTTCCGGCAAAAAGCAGATGCTCGTCATAGTGATTTAATCTATTGGCGATTTGTGTCCATAGTGCTTGTTGTTTCCTGTTGTTTGCTTCTTGTTTGTCGGGCGTACAGTTATTCTCCAGCCAACCGCCATCCCAGTGGATATTGACAATGGCATACACGTCGTTGTTTACACAGTAGCCCACTACTTCATTGACGCGATCTAACCAACTATCTTTAATCTTATAAGTAGTTGTGTTTTCTATGTACTGATCCCATGAGCAAGGAATACGTATGGCATTGAAGCCATATTGTTTTAAAGCCTTTACATAACTTTCGGTTATTTGAGGATTGCCCCATGCCGTCTCACCGCCAATAGCTTCAAGTGTGTTTCCAATGTTCCAACCTGCATATATTTTGCCTGCCAAAGTCATAGCGTCACTTTCCATTCCCTTGCCCGTAATTTCCGCAGCAAGTTGCTTGATAGTTACGATTTCTGTCGAGTTGCCGCCTTTTACCGTGATTGTAGTTGAGCGTTCATCAGTATTCGGATTGGCATCTACTGTAACGGCATATTTCAAGGTAAGAGTAGAAGTAGTTGAGGCTGGCGCCACACGGCACCAGCTCTCGTCACTACTTTTTAACTCTAATGCGACATTAGATTGGATATACAAGTCTTCAGTTCCTCCTGTTTCGGAAAAGGTAATTTCCGATTGAGCTATTACAATCTTAGCATCACCCTGCTCTGGATTGTCTTTAGAACAGGAAAAAACAAAAGGCAATACGTATAGTAATAATAAATAAAGCCTGTTCATATTATTACCATTGCGGTACAGCGAAAAGACTATGGAATGTGAATTTCAATTCCATAGAATTACTAAACCCAAGTTCCCTGATGACGTCCCCATCTGGAGTACCAAAAGCGCAACCTGCATTTTTCGTAGCTCCATAACAGTTCCAAAGTTCCAAACGATATTTAGGAGATTCATTGGCATCAAGTACTTTCGATGCATCGAATGTTACCGCATTGCCATCCAAATAGAGGTTATCCAGCGTAGCATGCATGGTTGGGAAGAAACCATAAATGTCTGCCACTTCGATAAATGTCATGATAGAACCTGCCGCATGGTCGGTCGCTTCATACTTGATATCAAACGATGGATTAACAATTGAATATTGGAAGTTTTCATACTTTACCTCGAAGGTAGCGCCTTGATTGTAATCCCAAGGACCTCCCCAATCGGGATTAATGGTGATAAGATTAGGCGTATATACACCTGCACCATTAGCATCTGTAAAGATTGTATAGGTGATCTGCAAACTGTTGCTAAAGTTGAAAGCCGGGTCAGAACCCACATTCTGCGAATTGCTGAAAGGACTGTTCAATACAGAACCATTATTTGCACCTTTGCCATAGATATTGAAGAGTTCAATACGATAGTTGCCATCGCCCTCAATATCTCCATAGAAGAAGTTATTGGCATTGAATTTAATGGCTTTGCCGTCGCACTTCATCTCATCAATACGGACAAAAGCATTGGGATATTTTGTTTTCAATGTTTGGAAATCAAGCGTGAACACCATAGCGCCGATGCACGAACCTGTATATGTGAAAGTGTGCTGACCTGCCAGATCTGTCGGCGATATTTGGTCAACAATAGATCCCCACGTACCATTCCAATCGCCGCCTACACAAAGCAATGAAACAGGAATTTTGGAATCGATTTCGGCTTTGCGCTGACTGTAGTAATTAACCGAGTAAGCATAACCGTCATTATTTGTAAGGGCAATCTGCAAGCCGTCGCTTGTCAGAGAAAGAATATTCAGTTTTCCACTCTTCACAGCGACCCAAGTATTAGCACAAAGCACATTGATATTAATATCAAGCACCTTATTCACTTGGTCAACGGTATATTTTCCGGTTTGATCAGTAGCTGTTCCATCATCACTCAATCGGTGAATATTCACTGTTCCGTCTTCGAGAAATTCCATGTAGCCATAGTCAACACCGTAGGTATAGCCAATCCAGCCGTTATCGATACCCATTTCCCAATGAATCTGCTGCGCAATGTTGGGTTGACCGTTGGATACCGTAGCCCAGTTGTCTGTTTCACCCCACTGAGTGAATGGACCTTGGAATACATGTTGTCCGCCGTCCTGTCCATTATCAATATACCATTTGCCGTAAAGCAGCGATATGTTGAACGGTACATTCTTGGCTGTAGAAACAGCACGCACAGCCATTGCCTGATATACCGGCGTGGTGGTTTTTGTATTGATGTTGGAATTAAATTGATAACTGATAGCAAACTTTGAATCTTGCGGATTTACCGTACCGGTCAAGTAGTAGCCTTCAGCACCTGCATCCGCTATGTCGCTTCCAGTACGCAATCCGGCAGCGGGCAGGAAGATAGAGTTTCCATTGGGTCCGGTCAGTTTGTATCCCGACACACCATTTTGTACTGTCCATTCTTTCTTGCAGATTGAAAAGAGTTCCTCAAAGTCGGCTGCGGTAGGAAGAGTAGCTTTGCCCTGATAAACTTTATAAGCCAAGTCTGAAGCGGTACGGTAAATATCGGCTGAAGCATAATCTGCAGGATTGATGCTTGTCATGCAACCTGTGAGGTCGCCGAATCCAAAAAGGCCACCTAAATCGCTTTCGTTCTTAGCGCCAATATTGAAGCGCGCCCACTTGACAGACAGCCCTAAGTCAACAAGGTCGTTGTCAAGATCGAAGTTATAATCGGCAGTGGTAAAGTCTTTCACATCGCCATATACCACGCCACTACCCAGATTCAAATAAGCAGCATAATAATAATGAGTGCTTGAAAGCAAACCGGCACAAGTGAAAGCAAAATCATCAGACAAAGTTTCGTTCTTAACTATCAAACCACTGCGAACAGTTTCTACGTCGGACGAAGAAGAAATCACTATTCCACAGGTAGCATCGCTTGGATAACCGGTAAGCGTTCCGCCTAATACGGCAGAAACATAATCTACGGTAGCCGCCGACTTGGTGGTAACTTTGGCATCTGTTGTTACTAAACTCTTGACTTGACCTTTGAAGTAAACTTTGCCTTGCAGGAGTATGTATGCCTGATAATAAATAACAGAATTGTTAGTCAAACCGGTAAGCGTTGAAGAGAAGGCGCCATTGTCAATCGCAGATGAAATGCTCTCGCTAAGACTTTCCTCTGTAGATCCGTAAAAGAATCCTACTCTATAAGAGTTTGCAGCCATATTATCCAATGATGCCGTTACGGACCCATGCAAGATGGCGCTATTGGCTGTCACATCTGAAGAACCCGTTACGACAGACTGGTCATTCAAAATAGGCGTAGTAGAAATACTGTAGTCATTTTTGTCCTCGCATGAGGCTAAGAAAAGCCCCATTACAAATGATACAATTCCTAAATATATTATTTTCTTCATATACTTATATTTAATGTAATTATTCAATAGTCATTGAAGTTATCGTAGCAGTAACTGCCGACGTATCGAGATCGCTGCCTACCATAGGAGCCGTGCCAAAACCGCTAAGTTGCACACAAATGGTAATCGCCGATGTGCCGTCGAAAGTTATTGTAGAGCCTGTGGTATTGGTATATGTCACAGTTGTCTCGCCATTTTTGTTCAGGTTCACAGCCCAATCATAATTAAAGCAGTTAGGTTCCCATGAGTCTGTACCTGGAATATTATTACAGATTACAGCTTTAGGACTGGCGCTTGCATCCCAGCTGATTCCATCAATAGTGAACTTGATAGTCAGCGTCTGATCTTTCCTCAGCTTTACTTTACTAATGTCGATAGGCCAGTCTATGTCACCCGCCCACGGATTATACAATTGAATCCGGAAATACTGACTATCCTGTATAAAGTAATTCAATTTGGAATTATCAACAATAATTACAGTAGGTCCCGAATCTGACGAGATTGGTTTAATCGTAAGTTTGGCGCACAGATAACGGTTTACAACACCTTTTTCATCCGTTCCGTCTGGAATACCCAATATAACCTCACTATCATCCGGAGAGCAAGCCATCACAGTAAATTCCTTGCCTCGTATATCAATGGTTCTATAATCATTAGATACCGACAGTAAAGAAATCTCATCAGCGAAGACAAGTTTATTTCCTACGATGGTAAATGTAGTATTAACAGTTCCATCAACAGTCTCAAGCACGCAGGAATAAGTTCCGGCGGTACCTGTTGTAGAAAGATTCATCGAGAAGTCATCTGTACCTGTAAATGCAGGCGCCCAAGTTTTAGTGTAATCAGCAGCGCTACTGAATCCATTCGATTCCCATGCGCCTGTTGCGCCGTTCCACCACATCCAGTCGTAAGGAGCATCTTCATTGAGCAGGAATGTGGTAGCTGTGGCAATATAAGTAGCATTTGAACTTGCAATGGTAAATAACAATTGACTGAGATTGCTATAATCCGGCTCTTTTACCGGCAACGTTTGGAGCAAACCCGCATCATCGGTTGGAATTATGGACGGATCCTCCTTAGCTTCTTCAGAGATAAAATTCCAAACCAACCACCAGGAACCTTCACTGTCGGTACGCATGGTAGCAACCTGAAGGAGGTAAGGCGTCAGCTCTATAATCTGCAGATTCAACGTGTAGTTATTACAGGTATTATCAAAATTTGCACCGTGCAGTAAATAGCAGTTGTCAAACGTAATTGTCGGACGTTTAGGATCTGAAAGGTTCAAACTGAACTTTCCGTTCATCAGGGTGCCGCCGTTTGCATCGTTGCGGAATACCTCGACAGTACTTCCATTAGCAGCATCAAGACCAAAAGTCATATACGAATTAAAATAGGGATCGCCGGCTGGAAATAAATTGGTGGCTTCATAGTTGGGTTTCCAATTCGCGCTGCCAAATATCAGGTCGGAAGCACCTGAACCATCGTTCATTACATTCGTTGGATCCACATACACCATAGGGGTGGTACAACGTCCAATACCATAATTTCTATCTATAGGCACCCACTTGCGTGTTTTGCCTACACCGCCGGCAAGGTTAGTCCAAATTGGATCGCTGAGCATATTGAAATTATTCTCTGTAACGGTAAACTTATACGGCGGTCCATAGACCGGACCTGCCGGGGTGATTACGCCAAAAGTTATTTCATAATCGCCTGCAAAAGGCAACTGAATACTCATCGTATCGCTCTCTGAACGTCCCTGAGGCGTTTCCCAAAGGGATATTACTCCTTTTAAAAGCGACTGAAGATGTATTGTATTTGGATCTTGAGCATCTGGAGTAACCGTAAAAGCAATGCCTTGCACCAAGTCGTCAGACGTATATGTTTGTTTTCCCAAACTATACTCATCGGGCGAGCAAGCGGAAAAAATTATTGTCGCGCTTGCTATAAGTGTATATATATAATATTTCAATTTCATATTTTTTCTAATATTAATAGTTTTACATCACCGCTTACCAACCCGGATTTTGAACCAACGTACCGTTGGATAATAATATCTGATTATAAGGAATCTGGCTAAGACCTTTAGTCGCACGGACACGGTCGGCGCTGATTCTTACCACATCCGGATTGCCGCCGCTGAAAACATTAGCTTCAAGAGCGAGCTTATTAGCTGCGGTTTCTACTCCCTGACGAAGCAAATCCCAATAATTGATGCTTTCAAACGCAAACTCCAAACGGCGTTCCTGCATGATGTTCGCCTGTGTTGCAGGAAGTTCAGCATAAGCGGAAGAAACTGTGCTGCCGGAAGTATAGGCGCGCCTGCGAACAGCATTGAAATACTGCTGTGCATTGGGACTTCCCAGTTCGGCAGCCATCAGCAACACATCTGCATAGCGAATAATCACATAATCCTGATGATTAGAAGACTGGAAGTCGCCCGAACCGTCTTCTTTGGAAGCTGAAGTACCATCGGCAAAACACAAAGGCGAATATTTCTTCACGGTATATCCCGTATATTCGCGTTGGTCTTTGTAACTGGCATCAAAGTCAGGCGACGAGGTAATGCCTTCGCCTGCCAAATCAATGATAGAAGCACTGCGTCGGGTATCTCCATTCCCAAATTCGTTCACGAATGCAGGATTAACAGTCAAGCCGCCCCAACCTTTTCCGTAGGGAGCCGAATTGAGAGAACGCATGCCTACCATAACCTGCCAGCGGTTACCATCGTTGTTTCCATTATAATCTTGCGAGCTGGTAAACTTCAAAGACAAGACTGTTTCGCTGTTGCCATCTCCCGCATAAGTTCCATAGAGTGTTTTCATGTCGCCGATTGCTGCCACACCGGCTGAAGCTGCGGGCCACAGGTTTTTAAATTCGCTAACCAAACTATACTCTCCGGAAGAGATAATGTCTTCTACTGCAGCCAAAGCTTGTGCTTTTGTGGCGCTTGGATGTTCGCTTCCGTAATAACCGGTATAAAACAGGTATGCACGAGCGAAAAGAGCTTCTGCAGCATACTTGGTAATATGGCCATCATTGCTGGATGCGTTTGCTTTTGGATAAGCATCCGCAGGAATATTCTCCATAGCATACTTTAAATCAGCGAATATAAGTGAATATACATCCTCAGGCGTTACTTGCGGACGATTTTCATTCACAGGTTCATCATACAACGGAATGTTTCCCCACAAACGAACCATGTCGAAATAGAGCAATCCACGAATGGCGTGGCATTCTCCCATATACGTTCCGCGTTTGCTGTCGGTCGTTTTCCATTCAATTTGATCTTCACGGGCGATTAACTCATTGCAACGATATACCGCTGCGTAATAATTTCCCCAATCGCTGTCGTACATATTCAGGTCGGCAGGCGATTGTGAAATATCGAAACGGTCTATAGCCTGATAGTTGCGTCCGTCTGCGTTGCCCACGCCGCCGAAGCACTCGTAACTCATGGTTTCAGCAGCCATATAGAAACCGAAACCGACTTGTATGTTAGAAGAAATTTGACGCCATCCGTCGTAGCAACCAATCAAAGCACGCCATGCATTCGCTTCCGTTTTGTAAGAAGACTCTGTATCAACTTCCGTTTTAGACGAAACGTCTAAAAAACTTTCTGAGCAGGAACTAATCCCCAGACATAAACAGAGGATACCTGCGGTTAATATATTAAATTTTATTTTCATATTTTTACGCATTAATTAGTTAGAATGTAAAATTGACGCCAAAAAGAATCGTACGCGGACGGGGATAGTAACCAAGATCAACACCGGTTACCCAAGTGTCCGTACCATAACCAATTTCAGGATCCATTCCATCGTACTTGGTAAATGTAAAAGCGTTTTGAACCTGAGCATATAAGCGTGCTTTGCCGATAACTTTGCATCGAATGATTTTAGAGAAATCATAACCAAGGGTAATGTTGCTGATACGCAGAAAGTCGCCATCATGAACAAAAAGATCGGAAAACTGCCAGTTGATGTTTTGTTCAGTCACACGGGGAATTCTGTTACTGGTTCCTTCTCCCGTCCAACGATTTAGAATAGCCGTTGTATAGTTAGCCTGTACGCCTGTAAAGTTGCGGTAAGACTGCACGATCTTTTGACCTGCCGCACCGCTTGCTAATATAGAGAAGTCTAAACCTTTATACTCGAAGCCAAGAGTGATGCCGAATGTAAAATTGGGCATGCCATTACCTAAGTTAACTTTATCTTGGTCATCAATCACACCGTCGTGGTTAATGTCGTAGTATTTCACATCACCCGGTTGCACATCGGCTTGAAGTACTCCGTTGCCTGCGGTAATCCATTCATTAATATCCTGTGTACTTTGGAAAATACCAGCTGTTTTAAAACCCCAGAAATAACCGATAGGATAACCGTTCTGCGCCCTGTAAAACTCAGGTGTATTGTCATATAGCTGGTTGGTCTTACCATGAATGATACCGTCTTCAGTAGGTATTTTTCCTACTTTGTTATTATTGTAAGCACCGTTCAGTCCAATGTTGTAGTTGAAATCGCGGCCAATCTGGTCGTTCCAATTCAACGCCAATTCAAATCCGGTATTTTTCACGCTACCGCCGTTGATATAAGGCGCGCCCGCTCCTACTGCTGCTAAAATAGGCGCTTGCACCAACCAATCTTTGGTTGACTTAATATAGAAGTCGGCGTTTACATTCAATTTTTTTAGGAATCGTGCATCCAATCCAATATTGGTTTGTTCGGAAGTTTCCCACTTTATATCCGGATTTGCCAAGCGGCTCGGATAAGCACCCCAATTGGTTGCCAATTGGCTGGCTGCGCTTGCATCGCTGTATCCGCTGCCAAATAGATAATGCGTATTAGTGATTTTCATCGGAGCCAAGTATTGGTAATTGTCAATATTCTGATTACCCACCTGTCCCCAACTGGCGCGCAGCTTCAAGTAATTGAACCAGGAGAGGGCGCCTTCCATAAACGATTCATTAGAAAGAGTCCAACCGGCAGAGATGGAAGGGAAATAACCAAAGCGTTTGCCTTTAGCAAATTTAGATGAACCGTCGGCACGCAATGTTGCATTGATTATATAGGTTTCTTTCCAATTCCAACCCAAACGACCAAAGTAAGAAACGATGCGGCTTTCGTCATTCGGATGACCGCCAGCGCTTAAACCTTCGGTAGTGGAAGTGGCGTTGCCATTGTCTAAATATGCATATTCCCAAGTATCGAAGCCTTCTTTCAAATCGCCGGTAGAACCGTTAAGATAAGTTCCTGCATAACGATAAGATTCCATACCAATCAAGACATTGAAAGCGTGTTCGTTTACATTCCAGTTGTAGGCAGCGGTATTCGTCCATGTCATGCCCAGATCGCGATTCATGTTCTGAGATGCTCTGGTTCTGGTATCGTTGTAATCGTATTGACTGAAGCGGTAAAGCGGCGTAAAGCTTCGATATTCGCTTGAATTGAAAACAGTACCAAATTGTGTTCGTATTATCAAGTATTTAATGGGTTGAATTTCGGCGTATAAGTTGCCGCTGAATGTAGCATTCTTGTCGTCGTTATTATTATTGGTCATCATTTCACCGTATGGATTACCGTCTCCTTTGTTCCACAAAGAATTGGTTGTATCGTTGTATGGAGAATCATATTGGTTATTATCACTGTAGATAGGAGCAATAGGCGAAGTTCCGAAAGCGCTTCGCAATGTATTGCCATATTGATCACCTACTGTAATACCTTTTTTAATTCGGTAAACGAAGCTTATCTGTTCGCCCACTTTCAGAAAGCTGTTGAATATTTTCTGTTCGCCGTTAAAACGGGAGTTGTAGCGGCTGTAGTTGGATACAGCGGAGCCGCCTACAATACCTTCATCGTTTGTGTAGCCCAGAGAGAGAGCATATACAGAAGTAGCCGATCCGCCGGTAATACCAAGGTTATAACCTTCGGTAACGGCATTGTTTTTAAACATGGCATCTACCCAGTTGGTATCATACACATTGCCGTTCGCATCGTAAATATCGTAGCTTTTCCAATCGAAAACACCTTTACCACTGTTCAATGCCTGTTCGTCCATAATGGTCATATACTGAGATGCATTTAGCATCTGTGTCTTGCGAGCCACATTCTGAAAACCGTAATAAGCATCGAATCTAACTTGTGCTTTACCTTCCTTACCCTGTTTCGTGGTAATAAGCACTACACCATTGGCAGCCTGCGCTCCGTAAATAGCTGCTGAAGCCGCATCCTTTAATACATCAATGCTTTCAATATCAGCGGGGTTAAGTTGGGAAATATCACCGCCTACACCGTCAATCAAGTAAAGCGGACCTGAATTTCCAATGGTACCCATACCGCGGATATTCACTTTAATGTCGCTACCCGGTTGCCCGGAAGTAGAAATAATGCTCATACCGGGAGTTTGTCCTTGCAGAGCCTGCAAAGGGTTGGTCGTATTCAGGTCGGCAATATTATCGCCTTTTACTTGAATAGTAGCTCCGGTAACTAATTTTTTCTTTTGTACGCCGTATCCTATTACGACTACTTCATCTAATAGCTGTCTATCTTCTTTCATGGTGACATCTAAAGCGTTACCTGTTACGGTAATCTCTTGAGTGATGCATCCCACGTATGAAAATACCAACACTTGATCCGTATTTGCATCAATACTATAAGCACCGTCTATGTTAGTAACGGTTCCTATAGTTGTTCCTTTAACAGAAACACTAACTCCAATAAGCGGTTCTTTATCGGCTCCTGATACGGTACCCGATACAGTTTGCGCTTCTACCATTGCAATACTTGCCATTGCAATCATTGCAAACGCAACTATTCTATACCATTTTCCTAAAGATTTTCTTAGCTCTGGCAGAGCCTTTTTTCGGTGATTTTTGTCCATAAACACTTTTTTTTAATTTAATAAAAATTTTTAGTAAAATTAAAAATAATATTTTTCAGTCAAGGTATTGTATGTTTCCATTTATGGTGCAAAAAATGCTCTTTTGAACCTTAGGCAAAAACAACCCCATTTTGGAAACATTTTATACCTTTCTGTTTTAAAATTAGCCTCTTTTACATATATATTATGCCAAATTCCTATGAAAAACTTGTGTTATTTTTGCAATTAAAAAATTAATTGAAAAATTATATATATATAATGAAAGTGATGAATAGATTCCGACCGTTTGTTGTTGCAATTATTGCAATTTTACTTATCATCTGTCAAAGCTCTTCTTACAAGAAAATGAATGATGGCGTAATTATTACATTGAAAAAAGAAAATAATCGTTCCCCTCGGAAAATCCGACTGCAGGTTATTAATGACGATGTAATTCGTGTGTCGGCAACTCCAGCTTCGCGTTTACCTGAAAAGAAAAGCCTGATTACGGTTTTCGATCATACACAGACTGTTGGCTGGACACTTTCGGAACAGGATAGTAATCTATTGTTAAAAACGGCTGCAATAACGGCAAGTATTTCGCTTGCTACCGGCGAAATTAATTTTTTCGATTCAACAGGAAGACTTATTCTTGCAGAGAAAAAAGGCGGAGGAAAAATGTTCTTTCCCATGGAGGTTGACGGCAAAAAAGCATATAGCTTACAACAGGTATTTGAATCGTCCGATGATGAAGCATTTTACGGTTTGGGACAGCATCAGGCAGATGAATTTAACTATAAAGGCAAAAACGAAGAACTGTTCCAATATAATACCAAAGTATCCATCCCTTTTATATTGTCGAATAAAAACTACGGGATACTTTGGGACAATTATTCTTTCACAAGATTTGGCGATCCGCGTTCCTATAGCAACATTGACCAGTTTAAGTTGTATGACAAAAATGGAACAGAAGGTGGATTGACAACGACGTATATGGTTAATGCCGACCCTGCTAATGTGTTTGTAGAAAGAATGGAAAATCAAATCGACTATGAAAATCTGGAAACGGTGAAGAAATTTCCTCACGATTTTCCTTTCAATAATTCACGCATTGTATGGGAGGGCGAGATAGAGTCTCAAGAGACGGGGATTTACTGTTTTATCCTTTACTATGCCGGTTATACTACTGTATTCATGGATGATAAAATAATTATTCCCGAACGCTGGCGTACGGCATGGAATCCTAACAGCTACAAATTTACGGTTGATATGAACGCCGGAGAACGCCGCAAAATTAAATTGGAATGGAAACCCGACGGAGGCGTTTCCTATATCGGACTGAAAGCACTCAGTCCAAAACCCGTTGAAGAACAAAATAAATTATCACTGTGGTCGGAAATGGGCGATGGAATTGATTATTACTTTATTTCTGGAAACAGTATGGATGAAGTTATCAAAGGATACCGCATTATAACAGGCAAGTCACAGATAATGCCTAAATGGGCAATGGGATTCTGGCAAAGCCGAGAGCGATATAAAACACAAGACGAACTATTGACAGCTCTGAGAGAATACCGCAAGCGTAATATTCCGATTGATAATATTGTTCAGGACTGGTCGTATTGGCCTGTAGATTCATGGGGCAGCCATGATTTCGATCTTGCCCGTTTTCCTGACCCAAAAAGCATGGTAGATAGCATTCATGCCATGAATGCCCGCATCATGATTTCCGTATGGCCGAAATTTTACCATACTACCGACAACTATAAGGTATTCGACGAAAAAGGATGGATGTATAACCGTGCGGTAAAAGACAGTATCCGCGACTGGATATACCCCGGTTATATCGGTGGTTTCTACGATGCATTCAGCGAAGGAGCCCGTAAATTATTCTGGAATCAGATAAACGACAAGCTGTATTCCAAAGGGATTGATGCTTGGTGGATGGATGCTTCCGAGCCGGATATTTTGTCGAATGCAAGCATGCAATACCGCAAAGAATTGATGAATCCTACTGCTTTAGGTTCTTCAACGGAATATTTTAATGCTTATCCGCTTGTGAATGCACAAGGAATTTACGAAGGACAGCGTTCTGTCAATTCCAACGACCGCGTATTTCTGCTGACCCGCTCCGGCTTTGCCGGATTGCAGCGTTATTCAACAGCAATATGGAGTGGCGATATCGGCACGCGCTGGGAAGACATGAAAGCGCAAATTTCCGCAGGATTGAACTTTGCTATGTCAGGTATTCCCTATTGGACGATGGACATCGGCGGCTTCTGTGTAGAAAGGCGATATGAACAAGCGAAAGAAGGTTCGGAAGATATGAACGAATGGCGCGAACTGAATACTCGCTGGTTTCAATTCGGAGCATTTTGCCCGTTGTTCCGCAGCCATGGGCAATATCCATACCGAGAAATATACAATCTTGCTCCTGAAGGTCATCCCGCATACAACAGCATGGTCTATTATACCAAACTTCGTTATCGACTGATGCCTTATATTTATTCCCTTGCAGGCATGACGTATTTTAACGATTATACCATTATGCGGGCATTGGTAATGGATTTCGGAAGTGACGTAAAAACGCATGATATAAGCGACCAATACATGTTTGGACCATCTGTGATGGTATGCCCGGTTTATTCATACAAGGCTACCAGCCGCAAAGTTTATTTCCCTCAAAATAGTAATTGGTATGATTATGAAACCAATCAATACATCACAGGAGGGCAAATGTTGTCGGTTGCCGCTCCTTATGAACGCATCCCTCTGTTTGTGAGAGAAGGTACAATTTTGCCGATGGGTAAAGAAATTCAATCAACAAAAGAAGAACAAGTTGATTTATTGTTGAAAGTTTATACAGGAAAAAGCGGCGATTTCACTTTATATGAAGACGAAGGTGTAAATTACAATTACGAAAACGGACAATATTCGATGATTAAGTTTGCATATAATGAACCGGAAAAAACGCTGACTATTGAAGACCGGATTGGAGAATATCCCGCAATGGCAACGGATAGGTTGTTCCGAATAGAATTTATATATAGAGATGGAAAAACGCCGGTTACTAAAGAAGTGAAATATACAGGGAAAAAACTGATTATTCAAAATTAGTCGCCCTATCTCGACAAAATTAAAAAAAGCCGTATTCGATAATTAGGTACGGCTTTTTTTACTCACTGTAAGGTGCGAGGTAAGGATTTTAAAACAATAATTTATTTTACTTTATCTACAATGGCTTTGAATGCTTCCGGATGATTCATTGCCAAGTCGGCAAGAACTTTCCGGTTAATTTCTATTCCGTTTTTGTGTAAAGCGCCCATTAAACGGGAATAGGAAAATCCTTCCAAACGGGCAGCAGCATTGATACGTTGTATCCATAATGCACGGAAATTACGTTTTTTATTTCGACGGTCGCGAAAAGCATACGTTAAACCTTTTTCCCATGTATTCTTGGCAACTGTCCATACATTTTTTCTTGCGCCGTAGTATCCTCTTGTCAATTTGAGGATTCTTTTTCTTTTAGCTCTTGAAGCTACATGATTTACTGATCTGGGCATAATAATTAAAATGTTTGTGAAAATTAGCGCCGCCTTTTGCGGTCTTTTGTGCTAAGTCTCTGTTAATAAATCTTTTGAAAATCACTTAAATAATACTCATTCTTTCTAAGATAAAAACTCGATTATTTTATTGCCAACATCTCCTTCACACTATTCACATTGGATGGATCAAGGATTGAGAAATGCGTTAATCTTCGTTTTTGTTTTTTAGTTTTCTTCGTGAGAATGTGACTTTTGTAAGCATGTTTTCTCTTGATTTTTCCTGTTCCGGTAAGAGCGAATCTTTTTTTTGCACCGGAATTAGTCTTCATTTTAGGCATTTTACATAAATTAATTTAGCTTGTTTATAATTAGGCTCAAGAAAATAAACGGCAATTATTTATTCCCGATTTTTCTCTTTCACCGGTTGTTTATTCATCTGCATCTGCCGCATTGGAAGGTTTTTTCTGTGGCGCTGCTCCGCTCGTTTTTTTAGGAGCAAGCATTATAATCATTTTTTTCCCTTCCAAAGTCGGTAATTGTTCCACTTTACCATAATCTTCTAAATCATTGGCAAATCTAAGCAATAATACCTCGCCTTGTTCTTTAAATAAAATAGAACGACCTTTGAAAAACACGTATGCTTTCACTTTCGCTCCTTCTCCCAAAAAGCTTTTGGCATGTTTTAGTTTGAAATTATAGTCATGATCGTCGGTCTGCGGACCAAAACGAATTTCTTTGACTATGATTTTCACCGATTTTGCCTTTTGTTCTTTTTGACGTTTCTTTTGTTGATAGATGAACTTCTGATAATCCGAAATTCTACAAACAGGCGGCACCGCATTAGGTGAAATTTCAATCAAGTCCAGATTTAACTCTCTCGCCATTTTAAGAGCTTCGACAATCGGATAAACACCTTGTTCTACGTTATCTCCTACTAAACGAACCTCACGTACACGTATTTTTTCATTAATTCTGTACTGATCCTTAAGATTGTCTTTCTTCATTCAAATTTGTCTGGCTGTTTATATTTTTTATTGATTAATACCATTTATTCATCTGTTTTTCTACCTCTTCATTCAAAAACTCGGCAAAGTTAATAATTTTCATTGAACCGGCATCACCTTCGCCTTGTTTTCTTATGGAAATTTCATTATTTTCCGCTTCTTTTTCTCCAACAACCAATAAATAAGGGATTTTTTTCAATTCATTGTCTCTGATTTTACGCCCTATTTTTTCGTTCCGATCGTCAACAAATACCCGAACATCATGCTTTTTTAATTCTTTAGCAACTTTTTCAGCATAATCGTTGAATTTTTCACTAATCGGAAGGATGACTGCCTGGTCTGGAGCCAACCATAGAGGAAATTTCCCTGCTGTATGCTCAATCAATACAGCAACAAAGCGTTCCATCGAACCGAAAGGCGCACGGTGAATCATCACCGGACGATGACGTTGATTATCCGCTCCTACATATTCCAGTTCAAAGCGTTCCGGCAGATTGTAATCCACCTGAATCGTTCCTAATTGCCATCGGCGACCTAAAGCGTCTTTTACCATAAAATCCAGTTTGGGTCCGTAAAAAGCAGCTTCTCCCAATTCTATTTTCGCTTTGATTCCTGTTTCTTCACATACTTCAATAATTGCTTGTTCGGCTTGTAGCCAATTTTCATCAGAGCCAATGTATTTTTCTTTATTGTTTGGATCGCGTAATGATATCTGCGCTTCGTATTCGTTAAAATTCAATGCGCGGAAAATTATATGGATGATTTCCATCACTTTGATAAATTCCGTTTTGACCTGATCGGGCGAGCAAAAAATATGCGCATCGTCTTGGGTAAAACCGCGCACCCGCGTCAATCCATGAAGTTCGCCGCTTTGTTCGTAGCGGTAAACTGTACCAAATTCAGCCAAACGTAGCGGTAAATCTTTGTAGGATCGCGGAAATGCTTTGTATATTTCGCAATGATGCGGACAATTCATTGGCTTCAATAAAAATTCTTCGCCTTCTTCCGGCGTATGAATCGGTTGAAATGAATCTTTTCCATATTTTGCATAATGTCCGGAAGTTACGTATAGCATTTTACTACCGATATGTGGAGTCATCACTTGTTGGTAACCATATTCACGTTGAATTTGCTTGAGAAATTCTTCCAATTTTAGACGCAACTGCGTACCTTTCGGCAACCATAGCGGCAATCCTTGTCCCACATTTTGCGAGAAAGTAAACAATTCCATTTCTTTCCCGATTTTCCGGTGGTCGCGTTTCTTCGCTTCTTCCAATAACACAAGATAATCGTCAAGCAACTTCTTTTTCGGGAACGTAATCCCATAAATACGGGTTAGTTGCGGTCGTTTTTCATCGCCTCGCCAATACGCTCCAGCAACCGACATTAGTTTGATTGCTTTGATTGGAGAAGTATCGAGCAAATGCGGTCCTCGACACAAGTCGGTAAAAGTGCCTAACGTATAGGTCGTTATAGTGCCGTCCGCCAATTCGGCGATTAACTCTGTTTTATAGATTTCATTACGGTCGCCGAACAATTTTAAGGCGTCCTTCTTAGAAATCTCTTGACGCAAAAATTGCTCTTTCTTAGCTGCCAACTCTTGCATTTTCTTTTCGATAGCCGGTAAATCCGCATCCTTAATAGTAACGTCTTTTCCCGGATCTACATCGTAGTAGAATCCGTTTTCAATTGCAGGACCGATACCGAATTTAATACCGGGGTACAAATCTTGCAATGCTTCGGCTAATAAGTGAGCAGAAGAATGCCAGAACGTATGTTTACCTTCTTCGTCTTCCCATTTATACAATTTCAGGGTAGTATCTTCCTGTATGGGGCGGGATAAATCCCATGTTTCACCGTTTATTCCCGCAGCCAGCACGTCTTGAGCCAAACGGGGACTGATGCTTTCCGCTATTTGCAGAGCTGTGGTTCCTTTTGCGTATTCCCTCACGGAACCATCGGGAAAAGTTATTTTTATCATACTTTTAGACCAACTGATATGCTGATTATTAAATTTTTGCAAAAGTACTATATTTTTTTCAATATGGCAAAATATTTTTATTCCTAATTCGAGCTTATTGTGAATTGTTTCAAAAACTCGTATCTTTGCTAAAAATTAATGGAAAGTACTATGAAGATTATATGTGTGGGAATGAATTATGCTACTCACAATAAAGAGATGCAACATACGTTATTATCAAGTGAGCCTATAATTTTTATGAAATCGGATGCTTCGTTGCTAAAAGATGGTAAACCGTTTTTTATTCCCGATTTTTCGTCGGATATGCAATATGAAGGAGAAATAGTAGTGAAGATTAATCGTCTTGGTAAATGTATCGACAGGAAATTTGCCTCTCGGTATTATGATGAAATTACAATAGGAATTGATATGACAGCGAGGGATTTACAGCAAAAGCTCAGAAAAGAAGGCTTGCCGTGGGAAATAAGTAAATCATTTGATAATTCAGCTGTAGTCGGTAAATTTATTTCACTAGAAAAAGAGGGATTGAACATTGATGCAATTCCATTTCGCTTAGATATAGATGGAAAAACAGTTCAACAAGGTAATACGGAAAATATGATTTTCAAAACCGATGAAATAATCGAATATATCAGTCGATATATTACTCTAAAAATGGGAGATTTAATTTTTACGGGAACTCCGGCTGGAGTCGGAAAAGTAGAAATAGACAATCATTTACAAGGGTATATTAATGATGAAAAATTGCTTGATTTTCAGATAAAATGATGACGCAAAATAAAACGCAAATGAAAGAATGCAAAAGGTATGGGAGGATTGGAACAATAATCCTTTGTCTGTTTGGATTTGTTTCGTTTCTTTCAGCCCAGAAAATAAACGACGGAAGCCGTTATGCAGAAAATTCCGTATTGGCAACCGGAAAATGGATTCAATTGAAGGTGAGAGAAGACGGTATATATAAATTGACTTATGATGATATTAAAAGACAAGGCATTAGCGACCCGTCGAAAGTGAAAATTTATGGTTACGGCGGTTGGATGCTGCCCGAAGATTTTTCCAGACCATACGTTGATGATCTTCCGGAAGTGCCTGTATATATAGAAAAAGGAAATGACGGGGTTTTTAGTTCCGGCGATTACTTGCTTTTTTATGCGCGCGGAACAACTCAGTGGACTTATAATTCGGCAAGAAGCGTATATGAACATGAAAATAATCCATATTCTACTTATGGTTCATATTTTATGACCGAAAGCGCCACCGCTCCTAAAGAAATGGAAACCCTTCCAACTCAGAACATTTCTTCAGAACCGCTTCGTTTAACGACTTATGATGATTATGCTGTATATGAAAAAGATACCATTTCGATACTTAATAGCGGCAGGGAACTGTTCGGTGAAAATTTCGTTAAAAATTCAGGGAATCAGTCGTTTACTTTTTCTATTCCGGGAATAACATCCGACGCGGGGAAAGCTCGCCTGTCGTTTGCAGCAGCCCCTAATGTAATAACTCCGGTTAAATTGTCAATAGACGGACAAGATATTGTAAGTGCATCTGTTGGAGTTCCGGGACAATATTACGTAAAAGCAAATCTTGTAGATGTCTGGGGCAATTGGATTGGAGAAAAAAACGAAAAGGTTACGGCAACAGTATCATATAATTCAACAGGTCAATCGGTCGCTTATTTGAATTTTATTGCTTTGAATATGAAGCGGTCTTTGCAATTCTATCCGGTCGCTTATACTTTTTTCAGAGCCAAAGAAAGCCTTTTAAATCCGGTAACTTATTCCGTTGGAAATGCTACCTCTACATGTCAAATATGGGATGTAACGCAAAATAATGATACTCGTTTGATTAATGCGGAGTTGACAAATGGTCGTTTAGAGTTTACAACTCCTTCTTCCGGAAGCGTTTTACGTGAATTTGCAATGGTTGATTTAAGCAAATCATTTCCAACTCCGGAATTTGCAGGAGAAATTGAGAATCAGAACTTACACGCTCTTCCTCAGATCGATATGGTTATTCTGACTCCTGCCGTTTATATGGCTCAAGCCGAGAGATTGGCTGAAAGACATCGGCAACAGTCCGGTTTAAGCGTGACGGTAGTAAATGATAGATTGGTTTTCAACGAATTTTCGTCTGGAACTCCGGATGCGACCGCTTACCGGCGGTTTATGAAAATGTTTTATGATAGGGCAGTTTCGGCTTCCAGTTCAGATAAACCTAAGTATTTACTTTTATTCGGAGACGGATTGTTTGATAACCGGCATCTTACTAAATCGGGTTTGGAAACAGATTCTAAATATTATTTATTAACCTATCAGGTAAAAGAATCTGTAAATGAAGAACAGTCGTATGGTACGGACGATTATTTCGGATTTTTAGACGATAGCGAAGGTGGAAATATTTCTGCTGCCCGTTTGGATTTAGGTATAGGCCGTTTTCCAGTCTCGTCTGTTACGCAAGCGGAAGATGCGGTAAATAAAGTATTTTCTTATATGGATAACAGCCAATATGGAAACTGGAAAACCAAATTGATTTTTGCAGCTGATAATACGGATTATTATACTCCCTATAATTTTGCCGTCCATGCCACTCAAGCTGATAGCTTAGCTTCATATTTTGTCGGACAAAATCATCCGGAATACCTTCTGTATAAATATTATGTTGATGCTTACACATTAGTTAATGTAAACGGTAAATTTGTTGCTCAAGAAGCAAAAAAAGCTTTGCTCAATCAATTGAAAGAAGGCTGTTTCCTTTTGAATTATACAGGTCATGGAAGCATTACTGATTGGTCTTCCGAAGGATTGATGAATATTGCAGATATAAGACAAATGAATTTCGAAGGTTTACCGCTTTGGATTACTGCAACGTGCGATTTTGGATGGTTTGACAACTTTACGACGTCGGGAGGAAAAACCGCTTTTCTGAATAAACAAAGCGGAGCAATCGCTTTGTTTACAACCAGCCGCATTGTATCTTCACCGGCTAATTATAGCCTTAACAAACAATTTGTCCGCTATCTGTTTATGAAAGTAGATGGAAAGTACCTTAGCTTGGGAGATATTTTCCGATTAAGTAAAATTCAAGTAGGTACTGATTCTAACAAATTAAATTTTGTTCTTTTAGGAGACCCTGCTTTGGTTTTGAATTATCCTGAATGGAATATCCGCTTGGATTCGATTAATGGGGATCCAATTCAAGAAAACGGAACAGTTACGCTGAAAGCATTAGAGAAAGTAACAATATCGGGTATGGTTACTGACGAAAACGGAAATCAGGCGGATGATTTTACTGGAACTCTGAATGCGAGTGTTTTCGATAGCGAGCGAACATTGGAATCTGTAACTGTAAATACTGACGGAGGTCGTTTTTCTTTTAAAGATTATCCAGGCATGATTTATTCGGGAAATACGGATGTGAAAAATGGCGCTTTTAGTTTTTCATTCAGTGTTCCTCTTGATATTTCGTATTCGGAAATAAATGGGAAAATCGGTATGTATGCTTATGACCAATCAAAGAATAAAGATGCCTTAGGCAGTTTCATGGGATACAATTTATCGGGAACAAATGATGATGTGGAAGATGATGGAACAGGTCCTGAAATTATTAAGATGTTTTTAAATACTGAAAATTTCAAGAATGGCGACCGTGTAAATGAAACGCCTTTCTTTTATGCAGAAGTCAGGGATGAAAATGGTTTCAACCTGGGAGGTAGCGGTATAGGGCACGATTTAATGCTGTATATCGACAACAATCCGGTTTGGGCATATCCCCTGAATGGGTATTATCAATCCATAGATATTACGCAGGGCGCCGTTGGGTTCTCTATTCCTGAATTACCAGCAGGCAACCACTTCTTGAGTTTTAAGGTTTGGAATATTTTCAATAATTCAACGCTCGATACTTTGAATTTTACGGTTGTTAAAGGTTATAAACCAACTATTTTGGATTTACAGGCTTATGAAAATCCAGCTCGCACCTATACCTTTTTTACTCTAAATCATAACCTCCCGGAAACAATGCTTAACATGGAAATTGGAGTTTATGATTTGACAGGAAGTGCGGTTTGGATTCATTCCGAAAGTGGTTCTTCCGGCTTTTTGAAACAGTATCCTATAGAATGGGATTTGGTTAATAATGCTGGAAATCGCGTAAAACCCGGAATTTATATTTATAGAGCGACAATTCGTACTTCAACCAGTAAAGAAACAACTCAAGCGAAAAAAATTATAGTCTTAGGACAATAAAATGTCGATAGACACAGTTTAATACAGAGTAAGTAGTTGGAGAAGACTAAAAAATAATAATCTGCTCTAACCATAAAAAAGAAATCGATGAACAAATTAAAATTTTTAACAACACTTTTTTTATTAGTTTGTATAGCGTTGACCATCCAAGCACAAGGTCAAGGTGATGATGGCAAGAGCGAATTTAATCCTTTAACCGTTGGCGTTCCTTCATTGACTATAGCTCCCGATGCAAGAGGCGGAGGGATGGGAGATGTCGGTGCGGCTACTGAGCCTGACATTTATTCGCAATATTGGAATCCGGCTAAATATGCTTTCGCTTTTAGTAAAGCAGGAATTGGTTTAACCTACACGCCTTGGTTGAAACGCTTGATTGATGATATTGATTTGGTTTATCTTTCTGCATATTATAAATTAGGTGATACCGACCGGCAAGCAGTCAGCGCATCTTTGCGATATTTTTCTCTTGGTAATATTGATATGAAAGATTGGGACGGCAACCCAATTCAAGCCGTAAGCCCGTATGAAATGGCATTTGATGTTGGCTATTCGCTTAAAACATCAGAAGTATTTTCTTTGGGTGCTTGTTTGCGTTTCATATATTCCGATTTGGGAAGCGGAGTAGAAGATTTGTATCCAGGTTCGGCTTGGGCAGTCGATATAGCCGGTTATTACAATAACTATGTGATGCTTGGAAATAGTGAATCTTTGTTAGGTTTGGGATTAACTGTTTCAAATATAGGAACTAAAATTTCTTACGATGAAGGAAATTCAAGTAATTTTTTGCCGACCAAACTAAAATTGGGAGCTTCTTTACTTTTTCCGATGGATGACTACAATAAAATTGCGCTTAATTTGGATGTAAATAAATACTTGATACCAACGCCTCCCAATACGGATGCCATGACGCCTGAAGATAAACAAAACGCATTGAAGGATTATTTTGCGATTTCGCCAATTTCAGGTATTTTCAAATCTTTCTCAGATGCGCCGGGTGGAGCGAAAGAAGAATTTAGAGAAATCATGTGGTCGGCCGGAGCAGAATATTCCTATGCAGATCGATTTTTTGTACGTGGCGGTTATTTTTATGAACATCCTACTAAAGGCAACCGGCAATATTTTTCGGTAGGTACTGGCTTTAAATTGACTGCTTTCCAATTGGATGTTGCCTATCTGATTTCCACAGTCCCATCCAACCCTTTGGACCAAACGCTTCGGTTTTCGCTCAGTTTTGATATGGATGGTTTAAGAAATTTAATGAAATAGAGATGCAGTCGATTCGTGTCGGCATGGGTTTCGACGTCCATCGCTTTGCAGCAGGACGAGCATTGTGGTTGGGCGGAATACAAATTCAACATGAAAAAGGTTTATTAGGACATTCCGATGCTGATGCGTTAATCCATGCGCTTTGCGATGCTTTGTTAGGTGCTGCGAGCTTACGGGACATCGGTTTTCATTTTCCCGATACGGATGATTCTTATAAAAATATAGACAGCAAGATTTTACTGAAAAAGACGATGGAATTATTACGCTCCAAGTCGTATGAATTGGGAAATGCCGATATAACCGTTTGTGCTGAATCGCCACGGTTGAATCCTCACATTCCTGCGATGAAGATTTGTCTTTCCGAAACAATGCAAGTTCATCCAGACGATATTTCCATTAAAGCAACGACTTCCGAAAAAATGGGCTACGTCGGTCGTGAAGAAGGAATTGCCGTGTATGCTACTGTTTTGATTTATAAAAAAAGCAGGCATGATGCCAATGGCTGATGAAGCCGCTAATCGCTTACTTTACCTGTCGATGCACACTACATGGGAGATATAAAAATAATTATGAATTATGAATTATAATAAGATATTTCAAGTTATTTTATTTTTGCTGAGCATTAATATTTTTGCTTTGGAGGCGCAAGATAATCGTAGCACTCAAACAATTGTTGCCGACGTATTGTCACAGATACCGGCTAAAAACCAAGCCGATTACAATAAGCAAATAGGAGACTTGACTTCTACGGGCGAAGAAGGAATATTGATACTTGCCAGAATGTTGAATGCTTCGGGGCAAGGCAGTAATGCTAAGGTAGAATATGCGTTGAGCGAATTAGCTAATTATGTTTCGGGATTGAACGACGAACAGGTGAAGCAAACGACCATTAATGCTTTTCAAAAGGCAATTACGGCTACAAATGTTCCGGAAATCAGGGATTTCCTGCAAACTCGACTACAAACGCTCGGCGTGGGCTATAAATCGGCTGCCGCAGCAGAAGAAATTCTTACGAATGTGACGAAAAACTCACCTGTCCATCTGCGTATTGCAGCATTTCAAGAGGATATTAAAAAATCAAATGGAAAAGAGAAAGAAGTTGCCAAGAAAGTGCTGGAAGCTTTAAAAGACTCTTCGACAGAATACCGCAACGCAGCGCTTAACTTTGCGTCTCCATACGCAGGAAATGAAGTTTATATTGAATTAGCTAAGGCTGCAAGAAAAGCGAAACCGGATGTTCAAATTGAAATCTTAGATTGGTTCGGAAGGGAAAGTAAACTTCCGGAGAAAACCGAATTAATTAAAAACTTGGAGATAAGTTATGACTTAACGTTCAATCAATTTCTTATCAAATTATTTAACGAAAAGAATCCTGATGTAAAAAAAGCGGTGGCATGGACGATGGTTAAAATAGGTGATGCTTCGTTCATTCCTCTGCTTGCGGATTTATTAACTAAATCTGATTCGCAAATGATCCGCTTAGGAAAAGAAACGCTGATGTCGTTCAAAGGAGATGTACCTTCCGCTGTTGTTCAGATTGTCAATAAGGCTTCCGATGAAGGGAAAATTGCAGCAATCGAAATTCTTGCTTCACGTAGAGCTTCTTCTCATATTAATACTATTTTTGAACTTACAAAATCTTCATCTCCGGAGGTGAAAAATACGGCATACAGCGCCCTTAAAGACGTTGCAGAAGAAAGGGATTTCACCAGACTGTGCGGAATGCTGGAAACAGCCGATGCTGAAACAATCAAACCTCTTCAGCAAGCTGTTATAGCCTCGCTTTCTTCCTTTCCGCAGAAAGAACAGCTACCGACCGTCTATGGACGCATGCTGCAAGCCGGAGAGAGTATGAGATATCTATACTATACCGTACTTGCATCTACAGGCGATAAAGAAGCTTTGCCCGAAATTATCAAAGGTTTTAAGCAAAGCGACTCTAAAAAGAAAGATGCGGCTTTCGAAGCCTTACTGACATGGAAAGGTAAAGAAGCTGCAGAACAATTGCTTGATATAGCTTCCGACAAATCCGAATCAACTGCATATACCGACCGCGCTTTGTCGCGTTATGTAGAACTAGTATCAAATCCGTCAATCACGCCTGAAAACCGCTTGCTTAGCCTGCGTAAAGCGATGGAAGCATCACTTACCGATGAACAGCGAATGAAAATTCTACAACATTTGGAAGATATGTCCGACGAAGAAGGATTTGTGGCAATCTTCAATGGCAAAGACCTGAAACGCCCTGAACCTTTTACCTTATCGCCGGAGGAGAAAAAAGAAGGCTTCAAAATTCTGTTCGATGGTACCAATATGTATGAGTGGACGGGAAACACGGTGGACTATATATTGCAAGATGGAACAATAACTCTTGTTCCTTCTGAAGGATCGGGAGGTAACCTTTATACGAAAAATGAATATGACAACTTTATTATCCGCTTCGACTTCATGCTCACTCCGGGCGCCAACAATGGATTAGGTATCCGTACTCCGATGGAAGGTGATGCTGCGTATGTTGGAATGGAATTGCAGATACTGGATAATGAAGACCCTATATATAAAGATCTCGAAAGCTGGCAGTATCATGGTTCGGTATATGGCGTTATTCCTGCTAAACGCGGATTTCTCAAGCCTGTCGGCGAATGGAATACCGAAGAAGTCATAGCTAATGGAGACCAGATTAAAATAACTCTCAATGGGGAAGTTATTTTAGATGGCAACATCCGCGAAGCAACGAAGAATGGTACAATTGACGGAAAAGAACACCCGGGCCTCTTTAACAGAAAAGGACATATAGGTTTTCTTGGACATGGGTCAGAGGTGAAATTCCGCAACATCCGCATCAAAGAATTGAAGTAATAAATAAATATTTACATCATTGCAAGGGCGGTTTTTTTATTAAAAAATTTTGTTTATATTTGCACTCTATTATCAAATTATAAATATGCTCATTATGATTAAAATACTAATGAAACAAACTTCAGGTCCATTACATATAAGCGACTCTCCTTGAAATGATATTGTAGGAGCGGCTAATTAGAAATGAAAGCACTCCTACTTCTTAAACTGCCTTACTTTAATAATTTCTAACTTTATAAATATAGAAATAAACTCAATAAATCGAATTAAAAATGAAAAATATCGTTAATAATATAAAAACACAGTTTATTTTTATCATGATGTTTGCATTAATGCTAAGTGCTTGCGATAATATCCAAAACGAGTTTGATAATACTCAAATAAATAATAAAGTACAGCTTACACAAAGTGAAATTAACATATTACACAGTATGCGAAATGGCTGCAGCAACCGCATAAGTTTAGATGAAGCAACTAAAATTGCGAATGAAGTAATTGGATTTCTTGATAATGAAACTACTACAAAATCTGGAAATTCACGACAAATATCTTCAATTACTACTTTGAAAAGTGAGAGAGAAAATATGGTTATGACTAAATCAGTAAGCTATGGCGGCAATGAAAATGCAGAAGATTTGGATACGCTTGCTTATCTTATTAATTTTGCTGATAGTGCCGGATATACAATTATTGCAGCATACACAAGAGTGGAAAATCCGATTCTTTGCTATACAGGGAGTGGTACTCTTGGAGATACAAGCGATAATTCTGGTATTGCCATATTTTTACAAGGTGCAGAGTCCTACATCAAAAGGTCTATAGTTGAAACGCAAGCGGCAAGAGACTCATTATTAAATGATATTCTCGCAAAAATTAAAGATACAGGAGTATCTGATACGACTTATGTTGTAGATGACGGTACGATAACAAAAGCCATACCATCAGGTCCAGTTAATACAATTCCTGATGAAATCAGTGTATCACATTCTTTTGGACCTTGGACTGTTTATGAAAATGTGGAACCTTTATTATCTGTTGAGTGGGGACAATTTGCTCCATTTAACGCAGTTATTCCTAAAAGTTGTAGCGATAATTCAGGTGGCAAGGCTCCTGTTGGCTGCGTTGCTGTGGCTACATCTTATATTTTAACTTATTGGCTCAATAAAAAATCAACCATTCTAACTTTAGATGGTTATGTTTTCGATAGTAATTTATTATGTAAATATACTTGCAATCCGGAACGATATGCGGGAGCCGGAATTTATAATATTAATGCTTCCTCTAATGAGGCAAATACTGCGAGAAGTCAGATAGCTCGTCTTTTGGAAAGAATTGGAAGTAGAATAGGAATGGATTATGGTTGTGACGGCAGTGGCGCTGATATAAGCGATGGGGTTAAATTCTTAAATAATTTATGGTTTACGGGGGAGACATCGGGAAAAAATTACAATTTTAATGATGTAAAAAACTCTCTTTTACAAGAAAGACCCGTTATGATTGAGGGATTTGCAGAGAAAGACACCTTCTTGGGAATTTCTTTTTTATATACTTTAAAACAAGGGCATGCATGGGTTATTGACGGTTATTTAAAAAGAAAACAAATAGATAATGCTACAGTTACTGTAACTTCATATCAGACACAATCAAATGGAATGATAATGATAATTAATACAACGACTAATGAAATATACACTACATATTCGCCTTATTATTTACATAATAATTGGGGTAATTATTATAATAATGGCTATTATGTTGAAGGCGCTTTTGATTTTTGCAATGGACCCGACCTCACATCAAACACAAAATCATATGAAGAAGGCAATTTTCAATACAATAACAAAATTTATCCAAATATTTATTTCTAAATTTTTTATAAATTATAAAATATGAAGAAGATACATTTTCTGTATATATTAATAATGATAGGGGCAACTATTGCCTGCGATAGGGTTATTGTTGATAAACCTCCAATATTTTTTACTAAATCTTATATTAAAGTATTTATAGAATGCGGCGAAATAAGCGGAAAAAAGGTACAGGTGGAATCTAATATAGGTTTGAGAGTTGATACGGTCAATAAAATATTTTATAGAAATAATAATGAAAACTTTTCTGTTCCATATTCAATAAATGATGACGTATGGTTGAGTATTAATGCAAGTTCAGCAGGGTATATATATAGAGATAGTAGTATATATTATGCAGTTCCCCAAATCGGAAGGACGGATTTTTTGCTCTCAAATGGAGATGATCCCAATGACCCTTTTTATCTGGAGCGTCAAAAGGGATATGATAAATATATAAATATTATTGGAGATACTACATATAACAAAGAAGAATATGCACCTTCGCAAACTACTGCCATCATTACTCCTGTTAAAGAATTTGTGATAACCAGCGATAAGGATTATGCGAATTTTTCTGCCGGCAGCAACCTGAACAAGTTATTTACTGTATATTTTGATAATCCTTATGCTACGGTCAAGAATAATTATCAGGCTATAAAAGGTTCATATCATTATGATTTTATTTATGACTATCCTATATCTGTTATCCGTACTAATTTGGGGGATGTAAATTTTCCTTCCTACAAATTTATTGGAAATCAATGGTTATGCCATTTAGACATTGCTCCGGACAAAACGGATACTTATACTTTTTATGTAAAAGTAATTCTTGATGATGGAACAATGCTTGAAGGAACAGATCCCGTGACTATTAGCATTAAAGGTAAAGATTAACAGAACCTTTCAAAAGAGGGAGAGGGAAGGTGTTTTTTCCCTCTTTTTATGTTACTAAATTATGTTACAAAAAACAATTTTTCTATTTTTATTTATTGCGCTATTCTCGTGTGCGAAAGACAATGACATAGAGCAGCAGCCAGTAACAACTCGCACTGTACTTGTTTATATAGCAGCCGACAATAATCTTTATCAAAATTCTCTAAAAGATATTGAAGAGATGCAGAGTGCGTTATTGCCTGCAAATGTGCATTTGCTTGTTTATCTTGATGCTGCAAATGAAATTTTCCCGCAAATTTTTGAAATTAAAAATGGTAGCCGTACGCTTGTGAAACAGTACGAACCGCAGAATTCTGCTTCTGGCGAGGTTTTACAACAAATAATTAAAGATGTTGTTTCAATATTTCCCGCTCAAAGTTATGGTTTGATACTTTGGTCACACGGTACTGGCTGGTTGCCTGCAGGTATGTATTATGAGCTCATGCAACAGGAAAAGCTACGTTCTTTTGGCAAGGAAAATGATTACGAAATGGGAATTGTCGAACTAGAAAACGCATTGCCTTTCAAATTTGATTTTATTATATTTGATGCCTGTTTGATGAGCAATATTGAAACAGTTTACCAAATACGCAATAAGGCGGATATTATTATTGCCTCACCAACCGAAATACTTGTTGCCGGTTTTCCATATACAGAAGTTGTGCCACTTTTATTTTCGAATGATTATGCAGAAATTGCACAAACATATATGAACTATTACAAATCACAAACAGGCATTTTACAGTCGGCAGATATTGCTGTAATCAATACAAAGGAATTGGAAAATTTGGCTATTCTTTTGAAAAATAACACTTTTACATTTCCAACAGATAAGTCGGCAATTCAAAAATATGATACTCGCGAAAATGCTGTGTATTACGATTTGCAGGATTATTTGGAACATTCTGTTTCTGCCAATTATATTGTAAACATTAAACAACAAATAGCAAGAACAATCATTTATCGAGATCATACTCCTTATTTTCTTAATGATTTGCCCTTAGAGAAAAGTTGGGGAATAAGTTTGTTTGTTTTTCCATATCAAAGTGATTATTTAGAAAATCAATATAAAATGTTGGATTGGTATAGAGATACGGAATTATTGTGCAGATAAGATTTAAAAATAAAAATATTGATATTATAATTTAATATATATATATATGAATAGAGACTCTTACCATTTTTTTGCTTTTGACTTAGGAGCAACCAGCGGTCGTTCCATACTTGGCGTTTTGCGAAACGGTAAAATCGAACTGCGGGAATTAACACGTTTTCCTAACAAAATTATCCGAATTCATAATAAATATTATTGGGATATTTTTGCTTTATATGAAGCGCTGAAAGAAGGATTAGTTGCTGCTGCATCACAAAACATACGTCTTGATGCTATTGGAATTGATACTTGGGGCGTGGATTTCGTTTATTTGGGTGAAGATGGCAGCTTGTTAAGTCAGCCGCGCTCGTATCGCGACCCATATACAAACGGTAAACCGGATGAATACTTCAAACTTATTCCTAAAAAAACAGTTTATGATTGGACAGGCATTCAGATAATGAATTTCAACAGTCTTTACCAATTATATGCCGCTAAGTGCGAAAATTATTCTCCTTTGGAAGCTGCAAAAGACATATTGTTTATGCCGGACGCCTTATCTTATCTATTGACAGGAAAGAAAATCTGCGAATATACAATTGCATCTACGTCTCAACTATTAAATCCTAAAACAAAGAAGTTTGAAGCGGAATTGTTTGAGACTATGGGAATAAGTTCTTCAATTATGCAACCGCTTGTTATGCCGGGTACAATTATCGGCAGTTTATCGGAAAGCCTTGCAAAAGAATGCGGATTACCTCAGATTCCTGTTGTTGCCGTAGCAGGACATGATACTGCTTCTGCCGTAGCCGCTGTTCCGGCTGAAAACGAAAACTTTGCTTATCTCAGTTCCGGCACATGGTCGTTGATGGGCATTGAGGTTAAGGAACCTATTATTACGGATGAAACCTATCGGTTGAATTTTACCAATGAAGGCGGTGTAGAAGGTACTACGCGTTTTCTAAAAAACATTACTGGCATGTGGTTGCTGGAACAGTGCCGCAAAGAATGGGAAGCTGCCGGAAGAAAATATTCCTATTCTGAGATTGTAGAATTGTCGGGTTCGGTAGCCGGTTTTCAATCGTTGATAGACCCCGACCATCCATCGTTTGCAAATCCTGAAAGCATGACTCGCGCAATAGCTGAATATTGCGCACAAAACGACCAAAAAATCCCTGCAAATCCTGCGGATTTCATCCGCTGCATTTTCGATAGTCTGGCGCTCAAATACAAAGAAGTTTTAGGCGACTTGCAAAAAGTTGCTCCATTCCGGATAGAAAAACTGCATGTCATTGGCGGCGGGTCGCAAAACAAGCTCTTAAATCAAATGACTGCCGACGCTATCGGAATTCCGGTAATAGCCGGACCTTCCGAAGCTACCGCCATTGGCAATGTGATGATGCAGGCAAAAGGTTTGGGAATTGTAAAATCATTACCGGAAATCAGGGAAATCATTAGAAATTCCGTTGAACCTCAAATATATCTGTCGAAAACTTAACATAATTCCGGCTAAAGATGTTATTTCATAGTTAAGCAAATTTTATTTACCTTTGCCGGAAAAATTTGTATTTATTGAAATGAAACGACTCTTAGGTATCGTACTGATATTTTTTATTTTAACATCAGTTTTTTCGATTGATTTGCGGGGACAAGATACGATTCCGGGTATCGTTGAGACTCCGGATTCTTTACTATCTTCGGAAGGCGGTTTGCATCAATTCATTAAAACTAAGTTTATTGAAGGCTCTGCCCTTTTTATGAGCACTATTGCGCTTTCTTTAATTATAGGTTTGAGCTTTTGTTTGGAGCGGATTATCTATTTGAATTTAGCTCAAATAAATACAAAAAAATTCCTGGCTGAAGTCGAAAATAAATTAAATGTAAATGACATAGAAGGAGCTAAAGCGATTGCCCGCGATACGCGAGGACCTGTCGCTTCGATTTGTTATCAAGCTTTATCCAGAATTCACGGAACTATTGATGAGATTGATAAATCTATCACAGCTACCGGAAGCGTTCAAACTGGATTGTTGGAAAAAAATCTTTCGTGGATTTCTTTATTCATTGCAGTAGCGCCTTCTCTTGGATTTCTTGGAACAGTAGTCGGCATGGTTCAGGCTTTTGATAATATCGAACGATATGGAGATATTAGTCCCGCCATTATAGCGGGCGGAATGAAAGTTGCCTTGATTACGACCGTCGGCGGGTTGATTGTCGCTATTATTCTTCAACTTTTCTATAATTATATTCTTACTAAAATTGAAGGCATTGTCAATGATATGGAAGACGATGCCATTTCCATATTGGATTTAATTACGCAATTTAAACACCATTCAACTAAATGAGGCGCACCTTTTTCAATAGAATTTCGACTGTTGTTCTTTGGCTTTGCACGCTTATTTCCTTGTTTTTAGCCCTTTGGTTTTATAGCGTCTATTTCACGCAAACTTCGGATGCGGAAACAAGAGAAATTTCTGCGCTTCTCTATTGGCTTTTGATATTGTTTATTATAACTGTTTGTACGGGTTTGATTTTTTCGTGTTTTCATTTTATCCGGCAGTGGAAAGAAAACCCAAGGAAAATAGGACGCTCCATAACTATAATATTCATATATGGGCTTCTATTGTTTGTTACTTGGCTATTAGGTAGCGGAAAACAGCTTCCGCTCATCGGCTACAAAGGAGGCGAAAATACATATTTTTGGCTAAAAATAACCGATATGTGGCTTTACACTCTATATGTGTTGCTGGCTCTCAGTTTGCTGGCTTTATTCGGAGGAATTATATGGAGTTATTTTAAAAAAGTCGATTGACATGGCGCGATTCAAAAGAGAGATTCCTTCAATCAATTCAACATCTTCTGCCGATGTAGCATTTATTTTGTTGCTTTTTTTTCTGATCACTGGTTCTTTGGATTCTAAAAGCGGCATATATCGACGATTAGCTCCGGCGGTTTCCGAAACGGCAATAAAAAAGAAAAATCTTATTGAAGAACGTAATATTCTTTCTATATCCATTCGAGACGACAATACTATTTATATAAAAGATGAACCGATGCCGTTATCCGAAATTCGGAAAACTGCTAAAGTATTTATTGACAATCCGGATAATAAGGACTTTTTGCCTCAAAAAACAACCATCGATATTCCGGGTTTGGGTTCAGTGCCTGCATCTCTCGATGCGGTTATTAATCTTGAATTTAGCCGGAAATCGACTTATCAGACCTATATTTCCGTTTTAAGTGAATTGACTGCTGCTTACGATGAATTACGAAACGAATGGGCATTGGATAAGTTTAGGAAACCATTTATTGATTTATCTGAAGAGCAACAAACTGCAATCAGAGATGTGTATCCTCTACAAATATCGGAAAAAGAATTACCTGAAGATAATCATGAGTAGATTTCGTAAAAACATTAGTCGAACGGTTCCATCAATAAATACTGCTGCGTTACCCGATTTGATTTTTACCTTGTTGTTTTTCTTTTTGTTGGTAACCAACATGCGCTCCGTACCTACGTTGACTCAAGTCAAGTTGCCGAATGCATCGGAACTTCAAAAATTGAAAGAAAAATCACTGCTTGTTTATATTTTAGTTGGCAAACAATCCGGTGGAAATCAAAAGAATTTATATGAAATTCAATTAAATTCCGAAATAATTGATAAGAATGATTTACCTTCCAAATTACAGGCAATTAAAGAAGAAATGAAACCGGAAGAACAAAGCCAGTCTATAGTTCTTCTAAAAATAGATAAAGATGTTCCGATGGGATTAGTGAACGATATTCGCCAAGACCTGCGGGAAGCGCAACTTCAAACAGTTTACTATACAGTGGAAAAACGCAAGTGAAAATGCTTCTTTCTTGACTATGAAGTCATCTAAACTTTTAAACTCGTAAAGTTCATAACCTTAGCCAAAGCGCGTAAATCATCTTCATTTTGCATAATCAAATTTTTTTGAAATTAATAATAGTCATTTGAAAATGCGAAAGTAAAAAGAGTATTTCGCAAATGGATAAGATTTAAGAGAGTTCGTCAAATTCTAAATTATCAAATGTTTTATTATTAGAATCAGTTTTATTGCTTAAAATGTAGAGATATATAAAATTTGGTGTATATTTGTGAATATTTATAATTGATTAGATATGGCAACAGCGACGAAATTACTGCCCGTTAGGATGGAAGTGTTGTGTCGGAACAAGAAGTAAGTAAAGCAGATTTAATTAATTAAAAAACATAATAAGACATGAGTTTGAAATTATGAACAACAAATTCTGGGTAAAACTAAGTAATATTATTGGAATAATTGGAATTATTCTTTTGATATATTGGGTATTTTTCTTTGTCGTTAATGAAGTTGTAGAATTAAGAGTATTGCAAAGATATGTAGCAACAGACACGTTTATTTCGAGTATTTGGGGAATATTGGCATTAATAATCGGATCATCGCTTGTTAGCATCATGTTTAACTTGACAAGAATAGTCGAAAAATCTGACGACGAACTTTCAAAAAGCTCAAAAAAATTTTCAAAAAAATGGATAGCAATAATTATACTGGGTTTCCCGGTCATTCTTGTCTTGTTGTACGGCAACAGTTATTTACATTCTGAAAAAAACAAAAATATATTAATTGCATCTGTTAAATCAGTCGTTGATAACAATAGCAGCGTTACAGATAACCTTACAAATTATTCCTTTACGAAAGAATGGATAAATGAAGCAAAGAATTTTCTTGACATTTATTCAGAAATAGACAATCGCATTGGCGCTACTACAATAATTGTTGTCGATACATTAGAAAATTTTCAAGTGTTTTTGGGATTCAGCTACGATAACGTCGTTGATACCATCGCCCCAAAGAAAGATTACATTCGCAAAACGACAACTGAAGAAAGAGATTATTTGAATGATATTTTTTTCAATAAAAAAGATTATCTAAGATATGGTTATAATAAAAGTGAATGGAAATATGAATTATTTTATCCGTATTCTAAAAATGGAAAAACGATAGTGCTTGTTGTGGAAGAAGGAAATTAAAATTTAGTGAAAACAATAAAAATGGGAAAAACAATTCTTTTATCAATTATAATATTGTTTAATATGACAATGCACCTCAATGCACAATGGAAAGTTTCCCGATTT
>JGI24699J35502_11134168_pt1 | contig 43545 bp, 38 predicted proteins | sample TergutMp193P4_FD_35502 | JGI IMG/M metagenome (IMG submission 35502)
AAACTTGGACGATGGCTTTCATCCCCAACCAAAAGATCAGCCCCCAAAATACCTTCGTCATCCGAAATAAAAAATTCCTCTGCATCTCGCTGGAAACTAAATTCAATCATCAAGGCGCCCTGCCCTTAGTCGAAGGAAAATTTTACCCCCTCGAGTGATCCAGTAATTTGCAATTATTTTGCAAAATTATTTTTTAATTTTTATATATGATTGATTATTATATAGATAAAATATAATAATTTATGTCTCATAATCAGGGAGTCCTTGGTTCAAGCCCAAGTGGGACCACAAAGGGATAATGAGTGATTTACCTATTGTATATTTTTAAGTGCAATGGGTATTTTTGTTTTAAAATAGTTGGTTTCTATGCTGTCGCAATGCTTTGCAAATATCGATTATGTCATGGTAAAGGGCATGACGAAGTCAAGCGCGAAGCGATAGGAAAAGCGATTGAAAAATAAGCACAGGGTACGAAACGATTTATTTCTCAATCCGTCACAATCTTACATTCTTTCTCTTTTCTCTTATTCTATAATTCATTATCTTTGTCCATACATTTTTATTGCATGCGATATGAGAAAAATAATGCCCTTGTGGATTTGTTTTCTGTGTATTCAATTGGCTGATGCACAACGTTCGAGCGACTATATTTCATCGGATCGTCTGTTTAAGGAAGGAAATGCTATGTTTGTGGATAAAAATTATGCTGGATGTATTGACAAAATTACTCAATACAAAGTCCACGCAACAAATCCTTATTTGATCGAAGAATCGGATTTCTTATTGGCTGCTTGCTCTTTTCATCAAGGCAAGGAAAAGTCGGGTCATGAACTCAGGGAATTTCTGGATAATTATCCTCAAACGCGCCACCGGAATGAAGCCTGTTTCATGATTGGCTCGGTTTATTTTCAGAATAATGATTACGAAATGGCAATTTATTGGTTTAATCAATGCAATATCGATATGCTTTCCGAATCCGAGTCGGAAGATTACATTTACCGGACAGCGATCATTCGCCTTCAAAACGATGAAAATGAAGAAGCGGATCGTTTGTTCTCCACCTTGCGGCAGCGTAGTCTGAAATACAGAGGCGCTTCCGAATACTATTTGGCTTATATTTCGTATAAAGAAGAAGATTACGACCGAGCGTTGAGTCAATTTTTGCAAGTAAAAAACGATGCTGAATTTCAACCGGAAGTATCGTATTATATTACTCAGATTTATTTTACTCAGGAAAAATTCAAGCAAGCCATTCAGGAAGGTTTGGCTGTGCTGATGAATTATCCCAACAATCGCCGAAATTCCGAAATAGAACGGATTGTAGGCCTTTCCTATTATTACGAAAAAAATTATGCGAAAACCGTCCAATATCTGAGGCCTTTTCTTACAAAAAGCGAATCGCCTTTTTCAAAAGATTATTACATAGTGGGCTTATCTTATTATCAATTGGGAGATTACGCTAATTCGGCCGAATTTCTGCAGAAAAGTAATCCGACTGACAATGTCTTGGGACAGAGTACATATCTTTATCTTGGCCAGTCGTATCTTAAATTGGGAGAGAAGAACAATGCTTTGCGCGCTTTTGAATCTGCTTCGCGAATGAATTTCGACGCTTCGGCCAAAGAAACGGCAATGTATAACTACGCTATCCTCTTGCATCAAAATTCGGTTTCCGGTTTTGGAGAATCGGTTAGCGCTTTGGAAAATTTTTTGAACGCCTACCCCCAATCCATTTACAGCGATCAGGTAAACGATGCTTTGATCGATGTCTATTTGACAACGAAAGATTATGCTACGGCTTTGCGTTCGATTTCCAAAATCAATTCTCCCGGGTGGAAAATATTGGAAGCCAAACAAAAAATTTACTATTACTTGGGGACAGTAGAGTTTACAAACGGCCATTACAAGTCGGCCATCGACTATTTTACACAGGCCGCCGCTTCGGGCGATTATGCAGTCGACGAAAAGGAAGCCGCTCTTTACTGGAGAGCCGAATCCTATTACCGGCAAAACAATTACATCCAGGCGGCAAGAGATTATCAAGCTTTTTTGAATACAAACAATCAAAGTGGTGATTTAGCGGCAATGGCCAACTACAATCTGGGTTATTGTGCATTCAAGCAAGGAGATTATGAACAGGCCAAAGACTACTTCCAAACATTTATCCGGAGGGGAAAAAACGATAAGAGCTCTTTGGCGGATGCATTTGCCCGCTTGGGCGATTGTTATTTCTACAATCGGCAATTCGAGGATGCTGAAAACGCTTATAATCAATCGGCAAGCATTATGCCTTCGATGAGCGATTACGCTTTGTTTCAAAAAGGATACGTATTGGGTTTGCAGAAAGATTATAGGGGTAAGGTGGAACAGATGAATCGATTGATCAAAGATTTTCCGGAATCTCCTTATGTTGCGGATGCAATGTATGAAAAAGGGCGATCGTATGTTTTATTAGACAATTCGACGGCTGCTATCGAAACGTATCAACTTTTATTGAACAAATATCCTCAAAGCAATCTGGCGCGTAAAGCCGGTTTACAGATTGGTTTGTTGTATTACAATTCCAATCAGATTCAACAGGCTGCTATGGCTTACAAAAACTTGATCAGCAGGTATCCCGGAAGTGAAGAAGCCAGAATAGCGCTTCAGGATTTGAAATCGGTTTATTTCGATTCGAACGATATTGCTTCTTATGCCGACTATGTTCGATCGCTGGGGGGAGCGGTCAAATTTGAGACTTCGGAAGAAGATTCGTTGACTTACCTGGCAGCGGAACGCTTTTTCTTGAAGGGGAATATCCAAGAAGCTCAAAAAGCTTTGAACAATTATTTGCAGGCTTTTCCCATTGGAGCGTTTAACCTCAAAGCGCATTATTATTTAGCCAACACCTATTACGAGCAGAAAAATTACGCTCAGGCGAAAAAGGAATATGCCAAAGTATTAGATGCGGGAAGTACGCAATTTTCGGAAGAAGCGATTGCCCGTACTGCTGAATTGCAATACAACGATAAGGAATACGAAGCCGCCATGCGGTCGTATGAAAATTTGCAAAATATGGCCGACAGCAAAGCCAACCGCGAAATCGGTTCGTTGGGCGTTATTCGTTCGGCTGCGCAATTAAAGAATAATAATGCGATTATTCGCTCTGCTAATATCTTGTTGACTGACAAAACGCTTAATCCTGAAATTGCTGCGGAAGCCAAATATTACAGGGCCAAAGCGTATGCGGAAGTGGGAGAAAAAACCAAAGCCGTATCCGATTGGGAAGATTTAGCTCAGGATACGCGAACAGCTTTCGGCGCAGAAGCAAGATATTTGTTGGCGCAATATTATTTCAACGAAGGCAATGTGAAAGAAGCGAAAATAGTGATTAACGATTATATCCAACGGGGTACTTCGCATGCTTACTGGCTGGCGAAAAGCTATATTTTGTATTCTGATATTTTTGTTGCGGAAAATAACAAACTGCAGGCACGCCAGTACTTGGAAAGTTTGCAGGCCAACTATAAAAATAAAAATGACGATATTCAAAACGTCGTGAAAGAACGATTAGAAAAATTGAAATGAAACACTATTGGATTCTGTTTTTTAATAAAAACAATTTATGAAAGAATTTATACTCACTGATACTCAAACGGAAAATGCAGTATTGGTCGGATTGATAACGCCCGAACAAAACGAAATAAAGTCGAAAGAATATTTGGATGAATTGGATTTTTTGGCTTCTACGGCAGGCATCAAAGCGGTGAAACGATTTACGCAACGGTTGGATCGACCGAATTCGGTTTCGTTTGTAGGCTCCGGCAAATTGCAAGAATTGAAAGAATATATTGCGAACGAAGAGAATCAAATTGGAATGGTCATTTTCGATGATGAGCTTTCTTCCAAACAGTTGCGTAATCTGGAAGGCGAATTGAAAGTGAAAATACTGGATCGTACCGGACTGATTTTAGATATCTTTGCCGGACGAGCGCAAACGGCGCATGCTAAAACGCAAGTCGAACTGGCTCAATACAATTATATGCTTCCGCGATTGACCCGCTTGTGGACGCACCTGGAACGGCAAAGCGGAGGGGGTAGCGGTGGATTCCGGATGCGGGGTCCCGGAGAAACGCAATTGGAAACTGACCGGCGGATTATTCTTAGCAAAATTGCCAAATTGAAAGAAGACTTGAAGGAAATCGACAAACAAAAAGCGACCCAACGAAAAAACAGGGGACGGTTGGTGCGAGTCGCTTTGGTAGGCTATACCAATGTGGGTAAATCGACCTTGATGAATCTTTTGAGCAAATCGGATGTATTTGCCGAAGACAAACTTTTTGCCACTTTAGATACGACCGTCCGCAAAGTAACGATCGACAATCTTGCGTTTTTGCTGGCCGATACAGTGGGATTTATTCGCAAGCTTCCCACTGAATTGATCGAATCGTTCAAATCGACTTTGGACGAAGTGCGCGAAGCCGATTTGCTGGTGCATGTCGTGGATATTTCTCATCAAGCTTTTGAAGAACAATTGGAAGTAGTGACTCAAACCTTGAACGACCTTATGCAGGAAGTCAAGCCTTTTCTGATTGTTTTCAACAAGACGGACGCTTTTTCGTATGTGGAAAAAGAAGAAGATGATTTAACTCCGAGAATACGGGAAAATATCTCATTGGAGGAGTTGAAAAAAACGTGGATGAATAAACTAAATGAAAATTGCGTTTTTATTTCCGCACGAGAAAAACAAAACATTGAAGAGTTGAAAACTTTGTTGTACAAAAAGGTAAAAGAAATTCATACCCAACGATTTCCGTATAATGATTTTCTTTACCAAGAATACGATGAAGTCTAAAATTTTGCTCTTGCGAAAGTAAAAAACGGATCAGAAGAAAATTTTTTTAACGATGTATAGACAACTTACAAAAGAAGAAATTGCAATTTTGGAATCTCAAAATTGCAGAGCAGAGAATTGGAATGCAATAGAGGTGAGTACGGGATTTGAGACGAGCCATATTCACCACGTTGCTTTTTCGGGAAACATCCGGTTGGGGCAATTCAACTCCTTGTTTAGTTTTCCAGGAGGGGTAAAGAAGCATTCCGGTCTTTATCAGGCGACGCTTCATGAGTGTGAAGTAGGGGATAACGTTTTGATTGAAAACGTTCAAAATTACATTGCCAATTATAAGATTGGCGCGAATACCTTCATACAGAATGTTGATTGTATAGTGGTAGATCAAAAATCCACTTTCGGAAACGGCGTTGAAGTGGCGGTATTGAATGAAACAGGGGGGCGCGAAGTGAAAATCAATGATAAACTTTCGGCGCATATAGCCTATATTCTGGCGCTTTATCGTCACCGTCCTCAATTAATTGCCCAGTTGAATGGGATGATCGATTATTATTCCCAAAAGCATGCTTCCGAAACAGGAACAATAGGGGAGAATGTTTGCATCACCAATACCAGTTTGATACGGAACGTCCGAATTGGCGATAATGCGCGGGTGGAAGGAGTGTGCCGTCTGGAAAACGGAAGCATCAACAGCAACGAGTACGATCCCGTGCATATCGGTTACGGCGTCATTGCTGAAGATTTCATTATCTGTTCCGGTTCGAAAGTGGAAGACGGCGTTATGCTTACCCGCTGTTTCGTAGGACAAGCTTGCCGCTTGGGACATGCCTACTCAGCTAGTGATTCGCTGTTTTTTAGTAATTGCCAGGGAGAAAACGGCGAAGCATGTTCGATTTTCGCTGGTCCTTATACCGTTACGCATCATAAATCTACCCTGCTGATTGCCGGCATGTTTTCTTTTATGAACGCCGGTTCGGGTTCCAATCAAAGCAATCACATGTACAAGTTAGGGCCGATTCATCAAGGAATCATCGAACGGGGAGGGAAAACGACCAGTGATTCTTATATTCTATGGCCGGCTAAAATTGGCGCTTTCTCGCTGATTATGGGGCGGCATTACCGCAATCCAGATACTTCCGACATGCCGTTTTCGTATTTGATCGAAAACAACGACGAAACCGTTTTGGTTCCGGGAATCAATCTGAAAAGCGTGGGTACGATCCGTGATGCGCAAAAATTTCCAAAGCGCGACAATCGGAAAGATCCCAATCGTTTGGACCAAATCAATTTTAATTTGTTGAGCCCTTACACCGTTCAAAAAATGTTTAGAGGCGTCGAAATTCTGAAAGGCTTGCAGGAACACTGCGGCGAAATTTCTGAAAGCTATACCTATCAAAGTTGTAAGATTAATAATTCATCCTTGAGACGCGGTTTGGAGTTGTATGATAAAGCCATTCGTAAATTTTTGGGCAACTCTCTTATTTCCCGTTTGGAACATTATACCGATTCTATTGACACTGTTCGCGAGCGGCTGAAACCGGATACTCCGATTGGTTTGGGAAAATGGCGCGATATCGCCGGCGTTTTGATGCCGAAACAGACGGTAGATGAACTGCTGAACGGCATCGAATCTGGAGAAATATCCAAATTGAAAGACATCAATGCTTTCATTGCCAAGGCGCACGAAAATTATTATTCTTACGAATGGACCTGGGCTTGGGATAAAATCCAATGGTACTACCATTTGAAATTGGAAACCATTACTCCGAATGATATTGTCCGGATAGTAGAAGATTGGAAAGAAGCGGTGGTCAGTCTGGATCAAATACTCTATGAAGATGCAAAAAAAGAATTTTCACTCAATGCGCGAACCGGCTTCGGCGCTGACGGCGATAACAACGAGCAGCGTCTGGATTTTGAACAAGTACGCGGAGTTTTCGAAAAAAACACCTTCGTAGCTTCCCTGATCCAACACATAGAGAGAAAGACAAACCTGAGAAACCGTGTAGTGGAAGAAATGAAAGGCTTGTCTTAAAAAATTTGATTATTTGAAAATGCCGATACCGTGCAGCAAAATAAGAAAGAAATTGTAATTTTGCAGAAAACTACTCGTATGAAATATCCATGGTGGGCAAACATTATTTAAGGTATTCGCATGGGTATTTCATCTGAGAGTTTAAAGAATGTCAAGTATTAAAACATGCATGCAAAAGATTCTTTATTTAATTATATTGAAGCAGATCATCATTATGAAATCAGGAATGACGACTGTTTGCCTGTTCTCAAAAAAATAGAAAATAATCAATTTGATCTTATTCTTACTTCTCCTCCTTACAATGTAGGAAAATCGTATGAAACTACGACAAGCATTGAACAATACCTTGAATCTCAAGAAATAATTATTAGCGAATTAATACGCGTCTTGTCCGAAAAAGGCAATTTGTGTTGGCAAGTAGGAAATTATGTTCATAAAGGAGAAGTTTTTCCTTTGGATATTTATTATTATTCCATCTTCAAAAAATACGGTCTTCAATTAAGGAATCGGATTATTTGGTATTTTGGACATGGACTTCATGCAAGAAAAAGATTTAGCGGACGATATGAAACAATTTTATGGTTTACTAAATCAGACAATTATATATTTAACCTTGACAATGTACGAATTCCGTCTAAATACCCGGGGAAAAGATATTTTAAAGGCCCGAAAAAAGGACAAATATCTGGAAATCTGTTAGGGAAAAATTCAAGCGATATATGGGAAATTTTGGAGCAAGATTGGGATAAGGCTCTATGGGATATTCCCAATGTAAAATCCAATCATCCCGAAAAAACGCAACATCCATGCCAATTTCCAATTGAGTTAGTTGAACGTTGCGTTTTAGCATTAACGAACGAAGGAAGTTGGGTGCTTGACCCATTTGCAGGAGTTGGATCGACTGTGTTAGGCGCATTAAAAAATAATCGCAACGCTATCGGTATTGAAAAAGAAGAAGTTTACTGTCGTATAGCCGAACAACGCATTCAAAAATTAAAAGAAGGCATTTTAAAAATCCGTCCCGTAACGAAAAAAATATATCAACCAACAGGTAAAGAAAAAGTTTCACAGTTACCATTGGAATGGATGTAATTGACGATCACAATGAATAATTCTTATGAAAATAGCTCAAAAATATTCGCATCTGAATGGTGAAGAGTATTTGATTGTTCATCATGGTAAACTTTATAAAGAAATAATTACCACCGTTGAAAGTATTGATGCTCAAGAATATTTGACAAAAGAGAGCAAAGAAAAAACGATGCTGGGTAAAAAGTTGTATAGTCCCATTGAATTGAATAAGATTTTTAATGAAAAGTTTAACAGCTTGGGTTGGCATGGAAGCAAATACAGATATTACGTTACAACAGAACCAAAATTACTTCCAGAACTCATAAGTCTTTCTTATGAAAAGCAGAAAGTTTTTTTAATTGAACATGGCGTTGAAAACCCCATATCTTCTTATAAACAAACCGATTTTGTCAAAGAACGAATTGCTATAGAAGTTCAATTTGGAAAATATGCTTTTGTCGCTTTTGACTTGTTTGTTAAGCACTTGCTTTTTTATTCAGGCAATGAAATTAATCTTGGTATTGAAATATTATTAACAAAAAGGATGCATCTCAAATGAGCAGTGGAATTGCATATTATGAGGGAGAAGTTTATAACATATTGCGACAAGGTCGCAATAATCCACCTGTTCCCTTGTTAATATTGGGAATAGAGCCTTAAAAAATCGTATATCTCATTACATCATTTAAATATAATAATTATATGGCTACACCTCCATTCAAGTATCAAAATCCTTTTCCTCTGGGAAAAGATGAAACAGAGTATTATTTATTAACAAACGAAGGCATTTCGACCACTGCTTTCGAAGGAAAAGAAATCCTGAAAGTGGAACCCGAAGCGTTGACTCGCTTAGCAAACGCTTGTTTTCATGATTGTGCATTTTTCTTGCGTCCAGCGCATCAAAAGCAAGTAGCTGCTATTTTAGCAGACCCCGAAGCAAGCGAAAATGATCGATACGTGGCATTGACGATGCTGCGCAATGCAGAGGTATCGGCCAAAGGGATTCTTCCCTTTTGTCAGGATACAGGTACGGCTACGATCATTGCTAAAAAAGGCCAACAAGTCTGGACGGGAGGAGGCGACGAAGAAGCCTTATCCAAAGGGGTATATAAAACCTATACGGAAGAGAATCTCCGGTATTCCCAAACGATAGCATTGGATATGTATACCGAAAAAAATTCGGGAACCAATCTTCCTGCTCAAATAGATATTCAGGCAGTGGATGGCGATGAGTACAAATTTTTATGCATTGCTAAGGGAGGAGGTTCCGCAAATAAAACTTATTTATATCAGGAAACCAAGGCATTGTTAAATCCTGAATCGCTGGAGAAATTTTTGATCGAAAAAATGAAATCGCTGGGTACAGCCGCTTGTCCGCCCTATCATATCGCTTTTGTTATTGGAGGAACGTCGGCCGATGCTTGCCTGAAGACCGTCAAACTGGCGTCCGCCAAATATTACGATACGCTTCCGACGCAGGGAAATGAAGGCGGTCAGGCTTTTCGCGACTTGGAATTAGAGGCCAAAATGTTGAAAGCCGCTGGAAAAATTGGTCTGGGCGCGCAATTCGGCGGAAAATATTTGGCGCATGATGTTCGCATCATTCGTTTGCCGCGCCATGGAGCCTCTTGTCCGGTAGGAATGGCCGTTTCCTGTTCAGCTGACCGGAATATCAAAGCAAAAATCAATAAAGAAGGCATTTGGATTGAAAAGATGGAAGACCATCCGGCTCGATATATTCCCGAAGCTTTGCGGAAAGCGGGAGAAGGCGATGCGGTAAAAATCAATCTGAATCGTCCGATGAAAGAAATTCTGGCCGATCTCACCCGCTATCCGGTAGCTACTCGCTTGTCGCTGACCGGAACGATCGTCGTAGGCCGAGATATTGCTCATGCCAAATTGAAAGAATGTTTGGACAGAGGAGAAGATTTGCCGCAGTACATCAAAGACCATCCGATTTATTACGCCGGTCCGGCCAAAACGCCGAAAGGAATGCCTTGCGGGTCGATGGGGCCGACCACAGCTGGACGCATGGATTCGTATGTTGATCTGTTTCAGTCTCATGGTGGGAGCATGATCATGTTAGCCAAGGGTAATCGCAGCCAACAAGTGACCGATGCCTGCCAAAAATACGGCGGATTTTACTTGGGTTCGATCGGAGGCCCTGCAGCTATTCTGGCACAAAACAACATCAAAAAAATCGAATGTTTAGCTTATCCCGAACTCGGAATGGAAGCGATTTGGGAAATAGAAGTAGAGGATTTCCCTGCCTTCATTCTTGTGGATGACAAAGGAAACGACTTTTTTAAGCAATTGAAATAAAATTTTTCACTGCAGACGCAAAAGATACCTTCCGTACGCGGTGGCCTACGGAAGGTATCTATTTATTAAAAAGGATAGGAAAAGCGCAAAAAAAAGTTTGATAAATATTTGGTAGTAAAGAGCATTGATAGGGATGTCTGCCGGAGTTTTCTCCCTGCGAAGTTTTGATTATTGATGAAAGCGACTGGGAGAAAAAAGGGTAGGGGGTAACTCCTCCATTTCTGGAAATGGATCAATGTCAGGCTCACACTCCAGACAAATCTCTGAAGATGATATAATTGATCCAATGTTTAAACGTTCTTGCCAAAAACCAAAAGATATCAATGCCGCTTTTAACCTGTATAAAGAACGGGATAAAGACCACATTTTTACTCCCCTTGCCGTTTAACGTTTTCTTCTTTTAATCAAACATATTTCTGAATTTACTGAATATTCGTTCCTTTACAAGATTGGTTGGTTGGAAATTAGGAGAATGTTCCAGCGTTGATAAAATATCTTTTTGTTCCTTCGTCAGATTTTCAGGTACGTAAACGGCTATGTTGATCAATAAATCCCCCGTCCCATAGCGATTAACCGAAGGCAATCCTTTGTTTTTCAAACGGAGAACTTTTCCCGGTTGGGTACCGGGTTCTACTTTTATTTTTGCTTTTCCTTCCAATGTCGGAACTTCGACCGTACTCCCCATCGCCGCTTGTGGAAATGTCAAGATCAAATTGTAAATAATATCTTGCTGGTCTCGAATCAATTCTGGATGAGCTTCTTCTTCGATTACTACCAATAAGTCGCCATTTACTCCTCCTCTGCGGGCGGCGTTTCCTTTTTCGCTTATCGAAAGTTGCATGCCTTCTTCAACTCCAGCGGGTATGCGGACTGTAACCACTTCGTCGCTCTTGACAATTCCCTCTCCGTAGCAGTGTGGGCATTTTTTCGTAATTATCTTCCCTTCGCCCTGACAGTTAGGACAGACAGAGGAAGTTTGCATTTGTCCGAAAATGCTGTTTACTACTCGCGTCACATGACCCTGGCCGCGACAAGTAGAACAAGTCGTATAGGCTTGCGTACCGTCAGCGCCGGTTCCTTTGCAATGGGTACACGTAACGTATTTATTTACTTTTATTTTCTTTTCAACTCCGGTTGCAATTTCTTTCAGCGTCAATTTGACTTTTACTCTTAAATCGGAACCCCGATTGGTGGTTTTCCTTCCATTCGAAGAAAAACCGTTGCCAAAACCGCTGAACGATCCCCCGAAACCTCCGCCGAAGATGTCGCCAAAATGCGAGAAGATATCTTCCATCGTCATGCCGCCTCCGTAGCCGCCTGCCGATCCGTTTACGCCTGCTTGCCCAAATTGATCATAACGGCTTCTTTTGTCTTCGTCGCTTAAAACTTCATACGCTTCGGCCGCTTCCTTGAATTTTTCTTCCGCTGCTTTGTTTCCCGGATTTTTATCCGGATGGTGTTGAATGGCTTTTTTTCTGTAAGCCTTTTTTATTTCTTCTGCAGAAGCATTCTTCGAGACCCCTAAGACCTCGTAATAATCTCTTTTTGCCGTTGTTGCCATTTTTATTTAATTAATTAGCTACCACTACTTTTGCATGGCGAATGACTTTATCGTTCAACGTATATCCTGTTTGCAAATTATCAACTACTTTTCCTTTTTGTTCTTCCTCTTGAGCAGGAACGGCTGCCACCGCTTCGTACAAATCGGCATCAAAAGGTTGGCCTATCGCTTCGATGGCTTTTACGCCATTTTGTTGGAGGAAGGACATAAATTTCTGGCTAATCAAATGAACGCCTTCTTTTATCGCATCCAAATCTTTGGCTTTATCTATCGTATCCAAAGCTCTTTGAAAATCATCCACTATGGGTAAAAGTCCTATTAAAACTTTTTCTCCCCCATTTTTTATTAAATCTGCCTTTTCTTTGATTGTACGTTTCCGGTAGTTATCGTATTCAGCCATTAAACGCAAATAAGAATCTTTTAACTTTTCTAACTCTTCCGACGTATTGTCAGTTACTTCTTGCTCTTTTTCAGAATCGTCTTTCTGAACTTGCTCTTTTGGCATATTGTCCGCTAAGTTGTCAGCAGGACAATCGTTACATTCTCTTTTATCTTCTAAATCTTTCTTGTTCATAATGTTAGGAATTTATAGTTTAATATTTATCTATCAGCAATTTACTAACAAACGATTAAGCTATAATATTTTTGTTCTCCCTAATTATCTTCAAAAAGTTTGCCAGAAAGACGGAATAATCCTCCGAAAGTTTATGTCCATAACCAAATAAATGAAGAAGTTTGCAGGGCATATGCCAAAATTCCATTTACCCCGCAAGTTGAAGCATACGTTTAATCAAGCGTTGTCCCATGCGGATGGGTACAAAAATGTAAGTCTATTTTTTAGAAAATACGTTCATGAGAATAAAGGGATAAGGGAAAATTTCAAAAAGGCTATCAAGGCTACTAAAGGAGCTTTCAAAAATAAGGTTAATAAAAAGCACGGAAAAATTTTGATACTTATGCCGTATTTTTTACAGCTCACTGTATGGGATATCTTTCTTAATAAAGTAATAATCCCGAAATGCCGGCCAGGACAATCATTAGAATGGGATGAATTTTTGCATATTTTGTTAATGCAAAGGAACTTCCAAAAATAATTAAACTCTTATAGTCCGTAAAATTTTCTTTATTCATCAACAATAGCGCCGCCGCCGCAATCAATCCTACAGTAACCGGACGCAACACTTGAAAGGCATAGCCAAGCTGTGGATTGGAATAAAATTTTCGATAGACTCGGGCAATCGACAAAACAAGAATAAAGGAAGGAAGACAAACGGCAACCGTAGCAACGACAGAACCCCAAACATTATGGGTAGCCACATAACCTATATAAGTTGCCGAATTGATTCCGATAGGGCCCGGCGTCATTTGGGAAATAGCTACAATGTCCGTAAATTCTGTATTGCTGACCCATTGCCGGCTTTCGACTACTTCGTGCTGAATCAGAGAAAGCATGGCATAACCTCCCCCAAATCCAAAAAGGCCAATTTTGAAATAAGTTACGAATAATTGCCAATAAATCATTGCTTTAATCTTTTGATATTTCCATATGCTAATCCGCCCAAAGCGGCAGATAAAACAATATAAACGGGAGAAACTCCCCAATACCAAATCAAAAAAGCGGCGGCTGCCGGAATGATTGCCGTTTTCATACGGATGCCGACTGTTTTAGCCGTCGAAAAAACTGGAACAGCAATCAAAGCGACTACTGCCGGACGGATTGCGCGGAATGCTTTTATAACGTATGGATTATCCTGAAAGCGCCTGAAAAAGGAAGCAATGAGCAATATAATAATGAAAGAAGGCAATATGGCGCCTAAAGTAGCAACGATACTGCCCATAGTTTTTTTCATCCGGTATCCTGAAAAAATAGCTATATTGACTGCCAAAACGCCCGGCAACGTTTGCGACAGGACGATCATGTCCACAAAATCATTGGCCGATATCCATTGTTTTTTTTCAACAATCTCTTTTTGGATCAAAGGCAGCATGGCATAACCGCCTCCGATTGTAAATGCTCCGATTTTGAAAAAGGTATAGAATATTTGCCCGTACAAATTCATCTGCGAGTTCTTCTAACGCTTCGCGTAGGAGACGCTTTTTCTTCCGATTTGTTGGAGGATGATTTTGTTTTTTGTTCCTTTACTTTTTCCTCTTTTTCATTATTTTTTCCTCTAACCGATCGGGTTTCTTTCTTTTCTTTAGCCGGTTTCGCAGCCTTGGCGTTTTCTCCCTTCGAAAATGTCGAATCGTTATATACCCACAAATTTTGCCGGAATGTTTTTAATTGGGATTCAATGCTGTCTTGCGCCTGCTTCAAGGCTTCCGGATCGTCGCTTCCTCTTTCCTGTGCCAAGCTGCGATTCATCAAATTGGTTGTTTTAACAATATCGCCCGAATACATGTGCTTCCTGAAATAGTCGTCTATGGTATAAGTCAACACATTGTTGTAATTCGAGGTCATAATCATTTCCCGTGAAATATATGGACGAATATCATCATAAATAACCCAGAAGAGAGGATTTCGGGTTTCACCTCCATAGTAGTAATCTTCCCGTATCAACATGGGACAAAGAGCAACCACTCGCGATTGAAAAGTTCCGGTAGCTTCATCGAAATACCAATTTTCTTTTACCAAATACATGGTTACTTCCGAACTTGGAATATCATTGTTGTCGATCATATACTTCACATTGGGTCCCAAACCTTGAGTTTTATACAATATCTCGTATTTTTTCAAAATATCTTCAAAATTGATTTTTTCTTCTTCCGAGAAAACTTCACGTTCGCCGACATAATTATAAGCTGGGACTTTTTTATCGGCCAATAATTTGAATATCACAGTGAAAAGATTCATCCGATCGCCGATAGGCTGAACGGGATAATACAAAGCGGCATTGTTTTCCTTTGTCAAATCGACATAGCGGTAAATTTCGCGCAGCCAAGCTATATGACCCGAAATTCGCGACTCCATTTCATTTTTTATTTTTGCTCTCTCGCTCAATGCCTGCGTATTATCCGCACTGGGAGTTTCCGAAGCACGTGGACGGGTTCTACGTGCTTGTTCCTGATTTTGGGAAAAGCATTCCTGAACAAATGCAAAAAGCAAACAAATTAAGCCGATGCAATACAATTTCTTCATTTTTATACTGTTCTATACACTTTGTTCTCTCCCATTCTCCGAAAAAATGGGCGGACAAAAACATTTTAATTAATTATAATTTCTAAAGGAGCTTTCAATGTTCTTTCAGTTCCATCCGGGCCGCGTACTGCAATGCTTCTTACCAACGCTGTTTTTCCCCGCGCCAACTGACGAATCAGATTTTTTTGACGTTCCGAAAAACGACCGCCATCGGAAATTTCTTTAATCGTCATTCCCAATCCGTCAGTAGTACTTAATTCGAACCGTACCACAGTAAAAGGAATATTGAGTATGCCGTCATCAATAGCCGCTTTTACAACGTCTGCATTGGTTAAAGCGGCCTTAGACAGCGGGCCTCCATCGAATTTGATCGAATTTCCAGCCGGATCGGAAACGGTCAAATAAGCGCTCGGATCCGGTAATGCTCTCACCCGAAATGATTTTCGACCCATCGGCAACGATCGTCCATCACTCATTTTGGCCGTAACGGTTACAAAAGCTTCTTCTCCTATTTTGGATGGCCTGGCCACCCAAATGTCGTTGGCTTTATGCGTCAACGAACCATTGGTGATGGTCGCCGAAATATTCTGGTTAACCACTCCCGGTGCCGCGATGCTGATTTCATTGTCGATTCCGGCATACAAAACGTTCATCAAAACCGGAGCAATAGTGGCGCTTGGCTCTATCACAAAATATTGCGACGAAAAATCACGGCGAAGAACCGAACCGTCTCCCCGCGGCAATTCGATATAACCCTTCAATTGAAAAGTTCCCGTCGAACCCGTACCGGCCACATACTGACCGTTGGCTCCTTCCGATAAGGCTTTACCGTTGACAAATATTTTGGGTTTTTGCGTGGAATCTTGCGCCGAAACTCCGATGGATGCTTTATAAGAGCCTCCCCGCATAACGATTTGCGATTCAGGTATTACATACGCATCTATTTTATTTACTCGAAAATCAAGCACGTCAATATTTTTCAACAGATCATTCAACACTTCGCCTTCTGCATACCGGATATCGTTTTGTAATTTAGTCAATAATGTAACCGAAGCGGCAACCGGCATTCGCCAAAACATAGACTCTTCCCATGTTTGTTCGTTTTCTTTGGCTTTTGCGGAAGGTTCTGTACTCAAGTTGTTTTCAATGATTCTTTTGATGGAAGGATCGGTTACCAAGGTAGCCACATATTCGCGGTAAGAATCTACGCTGGTTTTCAACCGGAGAGCATCATTTTTACCGCGTTCGAACATCACTTCGTAAGCGGCGTTCAAGTCGTCGGGATGCTTCAAATGTTCTGGATTTCCGCCTTTTCCATCGGCTTTCACCACAATATGCTGTTTCAGTCCCTGAATGTAATTGAACAACGAATCGGTTAATATCTTTACCTGCGCTCCTTTATCGTACCAGTCTTTTGTCTTTTCGGGATTGGTTTTGTAATAAGCGCCCAAATCGCTGAAAATACGATCGTTATGTTCGGCGGTAACTTTTACAGAACGAAGCAAACTATCTTCCACCAATTCAAAGCCATCCAATACTTCGGATGAAACATTGAGCGCAAGCATAGCAATGAACACCAGATACATCAGGTTGATCATTTTCTGCCTCGGCGAAGCTGGAGTGTTTGAAGCCATGTTTTTGAATTATTTAGTTTAGGTAGTTGGAGGAGTGAATGCAGGGCCTGCTCCATACATATTCATTGTCATAGCATTCAACAAGCGGTTGTAAACATTGTTGAGCGCTTGCAATTGCTGTGCCATCTTTTCCGTTTCATGGCGGAAAATCGAACTGTCGACCACCGAGCCTTCATACAAATCTTTTATTCGCGCCAAACCAGAATTAATTCGTTCTATTGCACTGATTTGAGAGCTTATGCTCCTTAATTGTATTTCGTAAATGGTATTCAATCCCTGAATGTTTCGATTCAGAGCTTCCATTTGTTGAACATAGCCGACAGACGATTGACTGATGCCTTCCGAATTGTCGGTAATGCTCTTATATGAATTAAGCAAGACGCCGGAAACTTGATTCAAACTGTTGGTTACTTCGCTAAAGCGTTTCATGTCTTCCGACAAAGTAGTTACTTGATCCAGATACTGTTGAGTAGCCTCGGTCATTTCCGCTATTTTGGATAACTGATCAGCAGCCGTAGCCATTTTTTTGATACTTGCAGTCAAAGCATTCGTGTCTTCTTCCGAAATGCCGACGGCATTGGGAATTCCAAACGATTGGCGAATCTGATCGGGAGTCATTTGAGCTACTGCTTCAGCCGCCGACGAGGGTGGGTTGGAGCCTTTGCTCTCGGAATCGACTCTTTTCATCGAATCGTTCATCCCACTGTTGCCCGCTGGAACTCCTCCGCCATAATTGCCAATCAAGCCTCCCCCCACAAAAACGCTGCCGCGAATAGAATCGTCTGCTTTGTTATTTTCGGAACGGTTGTCTTTTTCCTGACTTCCGCCTCCAAGGGAACCGCCTCCAATAATCACGGTACCTCCTCCCGAATTTCCGCCGCTTTCGACGATCATCCCATTTCCTTTTCCTTCCGCCCTGAACGGATTAATTTCCGGACGTTCCTGACCAGCCGATTCAGCGCCTTCCAATCCCGGAAAAACACGTTCCCATTGGTAGTCTCTTCCCGGTTGGTCGAACGCCGAAATAAGGAACACCAAAAATTCGGTAATCATACCGACCGTTAACAAGACATTTCCTAAACCAAAAGGCCAGTGGTTCAATTTAGCCAACGCGCCAATAATCACAACCGCCGCACCTACATTATAAAAAACTTGAAAAAACCTTTTTCCCTGATCGCCGGATAAGAATTTTTCGACTATGTTTTTATATCTTCTTTTAAATCCCATAATATTATCTTTTTTTCCCTTTGACAAATCCTACCTGTGTTCTTACGCAACGGAAACCGATATAAGAACGTTGTTCATTCTGATATTCAAACGAACGGATATCCGAACGGATGAAATGCGCCACATCTTTCCACGAGCCGCCGCGTACCACTTTTTTCTTCAAGGCGTAAGGGTCTTCCTTTGCCGCATTGTAAGCATATTGAGGATTCACATCGTTCATTATTTCAGGGCCAGACTCCAGAAAGGCGGTCGAAGTCCATTCCGCCACATTTCCAGCCATATCGTACAAGCCAAATTCGTTAGGAGCGAAAGAGGCCACACGAGACGTAATCAAGTGTCCGTCTTCCGTATAATTACCTTCTCCCGGTTTAAAATTTCCCAGAAAACAATTTTTGTCGCCTATAGGCCCATCCTGCCGCCAGGGATAAATACGATCCGATTTGCCGCTTCGGGCGGCATATTCAAATTCGGCTTCCGTAGGCAGACGATAGGGTTCAATCGTATTCCGGATGGCATTATCCAGCGATTTTCTCAAAAAATCGGTTCTCCAAGCGCAAAAGGCATTGGCTTGTTCCCACGAAACGCCTACCACCGGATAATCGTTGTATCCCGGATGATTGAAATACAGACGCATATAAGGTTCGTTATAGGCATTGTTGAAATCGTTGACCCAGGCCGATTCGTCTGGATAGATATTAATCATATAGGTGTTTAGAAAATCCCATAACGATCCCAAGGAACGCGTAATTGTTTCGTTGACAATGCGCCCGTCTTCATTGACATAAGCCGTATCTTTTGAAATCATTATACTTTCGTTTGGATCGACTTTGACATCCGTATTGTATACTCTTCTTTCCGGATCCAAGCGATTTCTTCTCAAAGCCGCTTGAGTGGCGTCGAACACCGAATAATGATAAATCATTTGGTTTGGATCCAACTTGGTTTCGTGTGTGACCGGATTGGTCCAATAAACGCTGCGAATGGCCGATAATTCGTCTTCATTGGCTCGTCTCTCAGATGGAATCGGACGTTTCCAATCCAAAATGGGCGGATCAATTGGATTTCCCTCTTTATCTTCTTCTATTTTAAATAAATCGTTTCCACCGTAAGCCGGATCATACAAACGTTCCCTGACAATGGAATCCCGCACCCAATAAACAAACTGGCGATATTGCGCATTGGTAATCTCCGTTTCATCCATCCAAAAGTTATCGACGGAAATCCCTTTTGAATTTTGGTTGATTCCCCAAAGGGTATCATTTTTGGAGGAACCCATTTCAAACGAGCCTCTCCGGATCAATACCATGCCATGCGGATTGGGTTCGTTCCACACCGGAGCGCTTATGCCGGTAAGTTCGCCTCCATCGATGAATGACTTTCCGCAAGAAGCGAAAAACAATGAAGCAAATGAAAATAACAAAAGAAACAAAGGGAATGAGAAAAACAACCACTTTCTGTTTTTCTTCATTCCCATTCCTTTCAATATCCTTATTCCATTTATTCCTTTCATTACCTCCATTTCTTTTACGATTTTCATTTTTTATATTGTTATCTTTACCTTTACAGTTACAGTATTCTCACACTTTTATGTTTGCTTTTTGTTCCTTTCTTAAAATTCATGTCCATCGAATATTTGACAAACACTTCATGGCTGCCTGAAGATACCTGAATAATTCTGGAAAAAACAGGCACGTCGTATGCATAGCCTACTTCCAGTATTTTGAATTTTCCTCCCAACATAAATATCATGGATTCTCCTTTTCGCCAAGATACCCCGCCCCAAAACATTTTGTTGTAACTCATTCTCAATGAAATATCTACTTGTGTTTGCTTCAACATTCCCTTCAAGACATTCCCTTTCGTTACTTCTACCAGAGAGTCGCCCGATATATAAAAGGAACTCAATTCGACCGTTTTTAGTAAAACGGAGGGCTGTAATTCTAATAACGAATTGTTCAGTCGTATATTGTACCCCATTGTTAAATAATATGTGCGGGGAATTTCATGCACATGATTTTCGTTCAACGCCAATTTTGGCGCAATCAAATGGGTGACAGAAAGTCCTACATAGCCCTTTTTGGCAGCATAATAAAGACCCACCGCCCCATCGATGGATTTACCCGAAACCAGAGACGCAGGAATTGCTTCATCGTCGGAAATAGGATAATCGTCGTCGCCGGGAATTTCTACTTTCGTTCCGTCAAAAGATTCATTGATATATCCTCCCTGAATGCCGATTCCGAGATGACCGTTGCGTAATTTGACTTTAAACGCATATTGGACGGAAATAAGCGTCGATTTGAATAAGCCAATTTGATCGTTGTATAAGACAAGACCCCCTCCGTGTTCTCTTCCGCCAAAAAGAAAAGGCATTTCTCCCGCCACCATGCCGGTTTTTGGAGCATGTTCCACTCCCAACCATTGCATCCGGTAAAGTCCTGTCACTTCCAATTTCCCGGATTGTCCCGCATAGCCCGGATTAAAATAATTAGTAACAGCCCAATAATTACTCACCTGGGTATCGAATTGAGCCTGCAAGGACGAAATGCCTGTCCCTAGAAAAACGATCAGTATGAAAAATATTTTTTTCATTCATAAATATGAACGGACAGAAAAGCAAATAATTGTTTGTCTCAAAGTAAAAACGATCGGCATTTGCGCAATTCTTTTACTACTGAATTTATCCCGTTAAAAATTAACGATTTAAAACAGGCTAACAATAACCATAGAGATACTAATACAAGACTATTTTACTGACCTTTATTTGATTTTTATCGAGATCGAAAATTTTCAACAAATGGACTCCTTTCGGGAACGAAGCCGTTTCTATTGTATACTGCTTGGTCGACAATTTCCGGCTATGCCACAGCCGGCCAAACAGGTCGTAAAGTTCCACACGGACGGATTCATTTTCAAAAAAAAGAATTTCTATTTGCTCTTGTTTTACGGCAATCGTAAAATTGTTGACTGCAAGCTCTTTTATCCCGTTTGGCGATGACCAATAGCCGCATGGACATCCTGTCTTTTCATTTTTATAAAAAACCGTTTGATTCTGGAAACAATTCAGAATACCTTTACTACCAAAACTCCACGCTATAGGATATCGATACCAAGCATCGGGACCCACCCCTTCGATAAGAGTAATTGAATAGTAGTCATCGGGGAAAATTGGATAGTAGTCAATAGGAAGATAGATAGGAGCAATCAGGTGAATATGCTTCAATCCATTTTGGAAATATACCGAATTGACCACATAATCGCAAACCTCGTTTGGAGGATCAATAGGATATCCGGCAAGCGTATCTCCTTCTTGCAAATCCAGGTCCGATATCAAATATTCTGTATCTAAAAAGGAATTATACAGATATAGTTTGGACGCATCTTCGCTTTCTCGGATATATGTGCTTACATTCTCCCAATTCGATAAATCGGGATGAGAATTTTTCCAATTTTCATTGTCTTCCAACACATTCGAGTATTCGAGTTCTCCCGTTTGGTACATTTTTTTATATACATGGTTGTTGAGCAAAGTATCCCCATAAGCAACTATTTCGGTTGACACCCAACCTACATCCGTTACATGATAATCTAAAAATGACCACCGAGTCATACCCTCATCCAAACAGCGCTGGTAGGGTTGTGCATTGATCATCAAGAATGAAATGAATAAGGGAAAAATACAAAATAAATGTTTCATGATTTGAAAATTTAAACAAATGATTGGATAATACGCTTACTCCTTACGTCGGAAGTGAGCAATACGCCGTTGGCCTGCACTTGACAATTGACGTTGAAATAATTACCTATTTGTCTATCGTAATAGGCCAAGGGGTTCCGTCCCATTGAGTAAAATAAATACCGTATTTTCCATGCAACCAAAGTTGATCGCTATACAGGGATCCATACTCGCCAACAACCACATTCAAGCAGCCGCGTGCCGCACTGCCTCTGCATTCTACCATTGGATTCGACTTTGACTTGCGCATTCAGCGATAAGCAAAAAGGGAAAGAAAGGAAAAAAGAATAGAAAGTTCTCATAATAATTATTTTTTTAAGTCAACAAATAGGACGTTTACTTCATCAAGCAATATTTTATGTAAAGATAATGCTTTCTTGTGAAACTTCATTTTATTTATGTGATTTTTAGAACAAATGAGCAGAGTTTAGAATATGCCCATTAAATAAAGACCACTTCCTTGAACGCATACCGGCGTTCTTCTCCTTCTCTCGTTTCCAAAGACAGGAAACCGTCTGCAGATACCGATTGGATGCGCGCTTCAAAGCATCCCTTTTGATCCTGATAGGGATAAAAACCAAACTTGCGGTAGAGGGACTCCTGATACATTTGGGAAATCAATCCAATCTCGCCTGCTTTCAGTTTTCCGTACAGTTCTTCTATGTGCCGAAGCATGTTTTTCAGTAATGCATCCAAATCCGTATCCTTGCCTAAAATTTGTTTCAAAGAAACTGGACAAAGAGCATTGCTGTAAAAAACTTCTTGATTGACATTCAATCCAATCCCTACAATGGAACGGGATATTTCCGATCCTATCCACTCGTTTTCAATCAAAATTCCGGCTATTTTCCGGTCTTCAAAATAAATATCGTTTGGCCATTTGACGCTTATTTTTTCGGTATAATCGTCCAAAGTTTTTTTAACCCCCAAAGCAATTGTTTCCGAGAGGAGAAAGTGTTGTTTTGCCGGTAAAAAAACAGGATACAACAGAATGCTGCATGTAATATTTTTATCGGCTTCCGCCTCCCAATGATTGCCCATTTGTCCGCGACCCGCGGTTTGATTTCGCGCAAAAAGCGTTGTTCCTTCTTCCCATCTTTGTTTTTCCGACCATTCTTTCAGCAAAAGATTGGTCGAATCTGCCGATTCAATTCGGATAATATTCATCATCGGATTTTTTTTACTTAGGTTCCAGCGTAAGCAATGGAATCATCATTTCTTCCATCGAAATTCCGCCGTGTTGGAAAGTATTCATATAATACGATACATAATGATTGTAATTGTTGGGGTAAACAAAGAAATCCTCATCCAAGGCAAAAATATATTTCGAGCTGACATTGGGAGCAGGTAAACCGAACATCAAGGGATTTGCTATTTCGAAGACTTTTTTTGAATTGTACGACAGGTTTTTACCCACTTTGTACCGAAGGTTGGTATTGGTATTTTTGTCTCCGACTATTTTCACTGGGCTGGTTACCCGCACCGTGCCATGATCGGTAGTTAGAATAACTTTGTATCCTTTTTCGGCAATTTTGCGGAACAATTCCAAGGCCGTGGAATGTTTAAACCACGAACGAGTTAACGAACGGTAAGCGGCCTCTGTAGACGCTAATTCCCGTACCATTTTCGACTCGGTGCGCGCGTGCGACAACATATCGACGAAATTCAACACCACGACATTCAAAGGATAATTTTCCAAACGATTGAAATTTTGCAATAATTTTTCTCCAAAAACCGAATCGTTGATTTTATGGTAAGAAAAAGTATATTTTTTGCGGAAACGTTCCAATTGCGTTTTAATGAGAGGCTCTTCGTTCAGATTTTTCCCTTCGTCCGACTCCTCGTCCACCCATAACTCCGGAAATAGTTCCTCGATCTGAGCAGGCATCAATCCCGAAAATATGGAATTGCGCGCATATTGCGTAGCCGTAGGCAGAATGGAATAATAAAGGTCTTCCTGAACAGTAAAAAAATCAGTCAACATGTCTTTTACTTCCCGCCATTGGTCTAAACGAAAATTATCAATCAAGACGAAAAATATTTTTTCTCCTTCGTCTAAAAGAGGAAAAAGCTTGGTTTTGAAAATATCGGGACTCATCAACGGACGTCCGGGCTGATCTGGGGAAAGCATCCATTTTTCATAATTTTTTTTGATAAACTTGCCGAATACCTGATTGGCTTCCAATTTTTGGGTACGCAACAAATCAGCCATTCCCGTTTGAGATTCCTCTAATTCCAATTCCCAATATGTCAATTTTTTATACAAATCTTTCCAGTCTTCAGCAGTAAACGAATCGTTGATTTGCATGCCGATTTTCATGAATTCCTGTTGATAACCGGAAGTAGTCGTTTCAGTAATAATTCGATTTTTATGCAAATTTTTTTTGATGGAAAGCAAAATTTGATTTGGATTCACCGGCTTGATCAGGTAATCCGAAATCTTACTGCCGATAGCCTGATTCATAATTCCTTCATCTTCACTTTTGGTAATCATGACCACCGGAACCGTCGGATCGTATCCCTTGATCAGCGCCAAAGTTTCCAATCCGCTTAATCCGGGCATATTTTCGTCCAGAAACACAAGGTCGAAAGATTCTTCTCTAACACAATCGATGGCATCCTGACCACTGCAAACGGTTACCACTTCATACCCCTTTTCTTCCAAAAAAAGAATATGCGGTTTCAACAAATCTATTTCATCGTCAGCCCATAAAAGTCGGTCTTGCTTCATAGTAAAAATTATTTAGGATTCGTGAAGCCATCCATTCACAAATATTAATGATTATAAATCCAATTCAGGGAGCTAAATTACAAAAGATTTTGAGAAACGTACAGGTAAGATTCAAAAAAGATTGCATCCCTTTTCCGTACGCCCGTTTTTCTTCTTACCTTTGTCTCCTTCAAAAACAATGATGTCATGAACAAACAACTTTTTTTGGGAGATGAAGCCATCGCTCAAGCGGCCATTGATGCCGGCCTGTCTGGAGTTTATTCCTATCCGGGAACTCCTTCTACTGAAATAACCGAATATATCCAACATTCAAAAATTGCGAAGGAACGAGGCATTCATTCCCAATGGTGCTGCAACGAAAAAACAGCTTTGGAAACAGCTTTGGGTATGTCGTATGCCGGAAAACGAACGCTTTCGTGCATGAAACACGTAGGGTTGAACGTAGCGGCCGACGCTTTTATGAATATTGCCATGTCGGGAATTCATGGCGGAATGATTATCGTTTCGGCAGATGATCCATCGATGCATTCTTCTCAAAACGAACAAGATAACAGAGTATATGGTCAATTTGCCATGATACCCATCTTCGAACCTTCGAATCAACAGGAAGCTTACGATATGATTTATGAAGGTTACGAATGGTCGGAAAAATGGGGATACCCTATTTTGTTTCGAATTACTACCCGGATGGCTCATTCGCGCGCGGGCGTGCAAACAAGGGAATTGAAAGCGCAAAATCCATGTTCCGTAGAAGAAAATGCGCGTTCCAAATACGTGTTGCTGCCGGCCAATGCCCGGAAGCAATTCAAAATTTTGTTGGAAAAACAGAAAGAATTCCTCCAAGCGTCCGAAACATCCAAATACAATCAATTATTGGGTCTACCCGACGAAACTACGGACTGCGCTCCCCGAAGCCGCTTAGGCATCGTCGCCTGCGGTATTGCATTCAACTATTTGCAAGAAAATTTTCCAGAGGGTTTCGAAAATCCGGTTTTGAAAATCAGTCAATACCCTTTGCCTAAAAAGCAATTGTTTCGTCTGGTGGAATCTTGCGAAGAAATTTTGGTTTTGGAAGACGGATTTCCTGTGGTGGAAGAACAATTGAAGGGCTATTTGGGACTGGGACTGAAAGTGCATGGCCGTTTGGATGGAACATTGCCCCGCGATGGAGAATTGACGCCCGACAAAGTACGGAAAGCTTTGGGAAAGGAAGTCGAAGTGTATTATTCCATACCGGACGTGGTCGAAATGCGTCCTCCGGCTTTGTGTGCCGGCTGCGGCCACAGGGATGTTTACGAAGCTTTAAACGAAGTGATCAAAGAATACAAAGACGCCAAAGTATTCAGCGATATTGGATGTTATACTTTAGGCGCGTTGCCTCCCTTCCAAGCTATAGATTCCTGCATCGACATGGGAGCATCGATCACCATGGCCAAAGGAGCCTCCGACGCTGGAATATTTCCGTCGATAGCGGTTATTGGCGATTCCACTTTCACTCATTCCGGAATGACCGGTTTGTTGGACTGTGTCAATGCCGATGCAAATGTACTGATCATTATTTCCGACAATGAAACGACCGGTATGACTGGAGGACAAGATTCTGCCGCCACCGGACGCATTCGATCCATTTGTCAAGGGATCGGAGTTCATCCCGATCATGTGCGCGAAATAGTCCCTTTGAAAAAGAATTATGAAGAAATGAAAAGTATTATTCGGGAAGAAATTGAATATCCGGGCGTTTCGGTCATTGTCCCTTGCAGGGAATGTATTCAGACGCATGCGAGAAAAATAAAAGAAACAAAGAAATGAAAAATTAAACAAAATGGAAACAGATATTATTTTAGCCGGCGTTGGCGGTCAGGGAATTCTTTCGATTGCAGCTGTTATTGGAAGCGCAGCATTGGAAGAAAATCTTTTCATCAAACAAACGGAAGTACACGGTATGAGCCAACGGGGAGGCGACGTCCAATCTCATCTTCGAATCAGCGATCAAGCCATTGCATCGGACTTGATTCCGTTGGGACGAGCCGATATCATTATTTCTCTCGAACCATTGGAAGCTTTGCGTTACTTGCCCTATTTGAAGAAAGAAGGTTGGATTGTAACTAATTCCAAACCGTTTGAAAATATTCCCAACTATCCGAAAACAGACCAATGGATGAAAGAATACCGACGTTTTTCTCATAAAATCGTTTTGAATGCCGAACAAATAGCTAAAGATTTAGGCGCTCCCCGCTCCGGAAATGTAGTTTTGCTGGGAGCGGCTTCTCCATATCTTGGAATTGATTTTTCCCATTTGGAAAATGGGATACGGCAAATATTCGGTAAAAAAGGTGAAAATATAGTGGAAATAAATCTAAAAGCCTTGCAAGTCGGAAGAGAAACAGAAAATTATTTGTCTATTTGAGATCGTTCGAATATCTATCTTCGTATAAAATATTTATATACAAATAGATACAATAGAAATAACAAAAAATAGAGAAAAAAATAGAGCAGGGAAACACCATTTATCTAAAAATAATATAAATATTCACAGTCCAATATTGTTTTTTCAAAATTTTTTATATAATTTCGCGGTATCAGATATAAGTTTTCCGCTATGAGTAATTTTCACCTATATTGCCGCCTTCCATTTTTAGGAGTTATCCTGCTTTTTCCCACGGGTTTACGAGCGCAGTATTTACCTCAAAAAGTAAATTTTTTTGATATTTCTACCAATCATTTGGATACTCCGAAGGATAGTATTGCATTTGAGGATTACGCAAATAATCCGATTCATTCGGCGAATCCTTATTTGCTTCCGGCCGTTTTCGACGGAAAATTTTCAGAAGACATGTCCATTCACCTGCCGGACGCCATTCCTCCCAGAAAAAAGGCACTTTTTCCGATATTGGAGCCGCAAACAATCTATTTAGGCGCTACCAGCCCTGAAGCGGAAGAGTTGAGAAGAACGGCTTACCGCCATTTTATACGAAATAATATATTGTTGGTCAAATATTCTACTGCGAATTTTCCAAAAGAGGTGGAAAAGGTAAAAGAAATAAAGCCGAATATTTTTAAACACCTTTTTGCCATTGAAATAGAAGTCGAAAAAAACGATTCGAACCGTCCCGACCGCTTTATTCCAAAACGAAGATACTGGATAATGAGTGGGAACAGCGTCTTGCAATTTTCGCAAAATTATGTTTCCAAAAATTGGTACAATGGAGGGGTCGGCAACCTGAACCTGGTAAATATTCAGAATTTTACAGCTAATTACCAAAAAGATAAAATACAATTCAATAATTTTGCCGAATGGAGATTAAGTTTTTTCACCAATCCCAACGACACCCTTCGCAAGTTTCGCATGGGCGAAGACTTGATGCGTACTTACAGCGACTTCGGCATCAAACTGTTCAACAGTTTGTGGTCTTATTCGACAAATTTGGAATTCAAGACTCAAGTTGTCCGAAATTACAAAGAAAATTCTTTTGAATATATCTCTTCGTTCCTTTCTCCTTTCCAAATCAACGTAGGTATTTTAGGGGTAAAATATTGGACTTCCAAAGTCTCTCCCCAAAATAAATACAAAAAATACAATCTTTCAATTGATCTTTCGCTTTTATCAATACAGTACACCCATATTGTAAACGACAAGATTGATCCAACACGGTATGGAATCGATACAGGGAAGAATTCCTTATTAGACAAGGGGTCGACTCTAAACGCCAAAGCTATTCTGCAATTCAACCGACAGGTGTCTTTTATATCGCGGCTCAAGTATTTTACAAATTACAAAAAAACGATTTTTGAAACGGAAAGTGAATTGAATATGGCATTGAACCGTTTTTTCTCTACTCGTTTATATTTGTATGGGCGGTACGACGACAGCAAAATAGAAACGAGAGACCCTCATTTGGGCTATTTCCAGTTGAATGAATTGCTCAGTTTCGGATTTAATTATAAATGGTAATCCTTGTTGATGCATGAAACGTTTTGCCGCTCATCGTATTTTTTTACCACCCGATATGGTTTTCCCGTTGCATGTGATCGAATTGGACGACCATCATTGTATTCAACGCCTATTTCCCTTAGAAAATGAAATAAGCCAAACATTTTTTTTCAATGGAATTTTACTCCTTTTGAATCAGAAAATGATTCTCGAACCCTTTTTACAGACAATAAAAAATGAGATGCTGGCAGATCGTTCCGATTTATCTATCTTGCAATTTTTAATGCAGTCTGCTCTTCCTGCACTCGAAAAAGACGACCCCGTTTTTTTATATGTTTTAGAAAGAATTCCTCTTCTCACGAAACAGTCAGAGAGCTTTGTGCATCCCACTACAATCCAAGTCCGACAGATCTATTGATATGCCTTTTCCCTTTTTCTTAAATTTTCATTTCCCTTAAAATAGAGGAGGAAAGGATCCGATTATCAACCCTTGAAATGTAACTTCAAGAATAACCGGAAGTCCGTGGTTGGTTATAAATGGAAATTGACAATTGATAACTGACAATGAAGAAACGGATCATTCTCTCCCTCTTCCTTTATTTGTCAATCATCAATTGTCAATTCATCTTAGCTTCAGTTGGAGATGATCTCCAGCGCCTTTTCCGGACTTACGTGCTTGGCTACAATTACGCCATTCGAATCAATCAGCCAATTGCCGAATCCTTTTTTAAGGCGGTACGATTTAAAGAGTACTGAATTTTTCCCTTCTGTTTCATCAAATTGAGTAGTCTCTTCCAAATGGTCCGCTTTCACAACGCCTTGAAATACCACCGGATTTTCATCAAAAGAAATAGAAATCAATTGAAGATTTTCAGGCTTGAAGCGGGAAATTACATTGTGCATTTTTGCGTTCTCAACTCTTGACTCAGGGTCGTAAGCCGCCCAAAATTGCACCAAAACGTACGCTTTTCCTTCTAATCGGACTCCCTGAAGATTGATCTGAGGGGCAAGATTCCCTTCTTGAATACCTTCGGTTAGTCTTTTTTCATTTGTTCCGGCTCCTACAAAAAGAAAAACAACACACACAATAAAAGAAACGCAAATTAAATACCTCATATTACAATTTTTTGGTAAATACTTATCTTGTATCTCTACAAGCCTCTCGTTTGGAGGTTAATCATCTATATTTCATTAAGGATAAACAATTGTATGAATGAGAAATCGCGCAAAGGTATGAATTGTTGCATAGAAAAACAAATTTTCCAAAACTTTTTCCATACCTTTGTATCTTCATAGCAAGCGTAACAAACTCTGTTTCTTTTAATTTTTATTTTTCTATGAGTGAGGATGTGCTAATTCATTATCAAGATGTTGAACTCAGTTTCAAAGATAATATTGTGCTTCAAAATGTAACTTTTGAGCAACACAAGGGAGAATTTTTATATGTAATAGGGAAGGTTGGTTCCGGTAAAAGTACGATCTTGAAAACACTTTACTGTGAATTACCTGTGAACAAAGGAAATGCTTATATTTTTGATTATGATCTGAAAAAAATCAAAGAGAAACAGATTCCCCTACTGCGTAGAAAAATGGGCATTGTTTTTCAGGATTTTCAGTTATTGACGGATCGTTCGGTAAACAATAATCTTGAATTTGTCCTGCGAGCTACTGGATGGAAAAACCGGCATCAGATCAACGACCGCATCAAAGAGGTTTTAGATCAGGTAGGTATGGTAAATAAGGGATACAAAATGCCCAACGAATTATCGGGGGGCGAACAGCAACGGATTGTGATTGCCCGTGCGTTGTTGAATTCGCCTGAAATTATCCTCGCCGACGAACCTACGGGTAATTTGGATGTAGAATCGGGATGTAAAATTGTTCAACTCCTGCATGATATTTGCGAGAAAGGAACTGCTGTCATCATGACCACTCACAATTACCATTTGGTTCAATTCTTTCCCGCCAAAATCAAAAAATGCGAAAACGGTTCATTGCTGGACTGTGTATTATAGGATGTTGGAACGCACAGAATGCAGATGAAAGAGGGGAATGCAGACTTTATATTCTCTGCTAAAATCCATATCATCTGCATTCTGCGCGTTCCAACTATTCTGCGAATTCAAAGCATTTTTCCACTCAAAAACAGAGCGGCAATTGTAAAATAAATAATCAAACCGGTAACATCGACTAAGGTAGCGACAAAAGGAGCGGAGGCCGTAGCGGGATCCAAACCGATTCGTTTCAGAACAAAGGGAATCATTGAACCGGATAAGGTTCCCCAAAGTACAACAAACAGCAAAGCGACCGCAACGCTGCAGCCAACCCACGCCCAGTATTCTCCATAGTCGTAAAACCCAGCCTTTTGCCAGACAACGATACGAAAAAAGCCAATCACCCCTAAAATGGAACCTAACAGCAGTCCCGAAAGTATTTCCTTCCGCATAACGTACCACCAATTTCTCAATTTCAACTCATCCAAAGCAATGGAACGAATGATCAAACTGGCTGCCTGAGAACCGGAATTTCCTCCGCTGGAAATAATCAAGGGTATAAATAAGGCTAAAATCACCGCTTTCGATATTTCGTGTTCATAATAGGCCATCGCAGAGGTGGTCAGCATCTCGCTAAAGAAAAGAATGACAAGCCATCCCGCACGCTTTTGCACCAACTTAAACAACGAGGTTTGAGTATACGACACGTCCAAACCCTCCGTTCCGCCAAACTTTTGAAAGTCTTCGGTATTTTCTTCTTCCGCTACGTCCATCACGTCGTCGATGGTGACAATACCCAGCAGGGTTCCATCGGTGTCGACTACTGGTAAAGCGACCCGGTCATGGTCTTGAAAAACTTTGATGGCCACTTCCTGGTCGTCGTAAGCATTCAATGCAACAAACCGATTGTCGGTTAATTCCGAAATAACCTGTCCGGGAGAGGCTAATATAAGTTCCTTTATTCGAATATCGTCGATTAATCTCCAATAATCGTCAATAATGTAGATTACGTTTAAAGTTTCGGAGTCGTGGCCGAATCTCCGAATATGATTCAGCGCCTCTTGAACTGTATAATACGGTTTGATAGCCACATATTCGGGCGTCATCAAACGTCCGATGCTGTCTTCCGGATAGCCCAACAAACGGGTGGCTATTTCACGTTCTTCCTTCGACAGCATCTGCACCAAACGTTGACTCACCTTACCCGGCAATTCTTCGAAGAAAGCGGTACGGTCGTCCGGATCCAAATCGTTCAATAAATTGGCTAAGCGGTTTCCATTGGCCGCAAGCCCATCAATAATATCTTCTTGTTGATCATGAGAAAGATACTGAAATGTTTCTTTTGCCGACTTTCCGGGCAAGAGCCGGAACAGGATAATTCCGTCGCTTTTGGATACGGCTTCAATTAAGTCGGCTATTTCAAGCGGTTCAAGTTCGTTTAGTTTTTGTTTTAATGTTTTCCAATCTTTATTTTCAATCAGCTCTCGAAAACAATTTGTCATTTCATCCATCTGAAATCCTCCTTACTCAAATAATTTCTGTAAGGAGAACTTATACGTACCCCTTCAGAAAAGTTAATACTTCTGTTTATGTTCTCGTGTATTGTTGCAACTATGATAATCCGGTACGTCGTCCATAATCTGAACTATTTCAAATTTAAACTAATTTGTGAATGACTAAACCCGAACGTAATTTGGGTTCGAACCAAGTTGTTTTCGGCGGCATGATATTGCCCGTATCAGCAATATCAATCAATTGCTTCATCGATACAGGATATAAAGCTAAGGCAGCCGCCATTTCTCCACTGTCTACTCTTCTTTTCAATTCTTCCAACCCGCGCAATCCGCCTACGAAATCAATCCGCTTATCGGTGCGAAGGTCTTTTATTCCCAATATTTGATCCAAAATTAAATTAGAAGAAATCGTAACGTCCAATACGCCGATAGGATCGTTGTCGTCGAAGGTACCCGGCTTGGCATCTAACGAATACCAATGTTGATCTACATACAAGGAAAAATTATGCAATTTTTCGGGACGATAGATTTCTGCTCCTTTATCGTCTATAAAGAAATTCTTGGAAAGCGCTTCCAAAAAAGCGGATGGACTCAAGCCGTTCAAATCTTTCACTACGCGATTGTAATCCATGATTCGTAATTGATTCTCCGGAAAACAAACCGCCATGAAATAGTTGTATTCTTCCGTTCCGGTATGATGCGGATTTTGCTTTGCTTTTTCCGCGCCTACCAAAGCCGCCGCCGCCGAACGGTGATGTCCGTCTGCAATATACAGATAAGGTATGTCGGCAAAAATCGCCGTAATTTTTCGAATTGTTGCTTCGTCGTCGATCACCCAAAAATGATGACCGATTTTATCCGAAGAAACAAAATCGTATTCAGGCGTTTTTTTAATTACATCTGCAACCATCTGATCCAATTCGGCATGATCAGGATAGGCAAGAAATACCGGTTCGATATTCGCATTATTGACGCGTACATGCTTCATTCGGTCTTCTTCTTTGTCTTTCCGAGTCAACTCGTGCTTTTTAATGATTCCATTTAGGTAATCGTTTACATATGAACAAACGACCAACCCATATTGAGTCCGCCCATTCATGGTCTGTGCATAAATGTAATAATTTTCCTTATCGTCCTGCACCAGCCAGCCTTTTTCCTGAAATTTATTGAAATTTTCGACCGCCTTTTCGTATACGTCCGCGTCATGTTCGTCTTTTCCTTCCGGAAAATCAATTTCCGGTTTGATAATGTGGTACAACGACTTTTCATTTCCTCCCGCCTCCTTACGAGCTTCTTCCGAACTTAACACATCGTAAGGACGGGAGGCTACTTCTTCCACATATTCTTTTGGAGGACGAATTCCTCTAAAAGGTTTTATGATTGCCATAAAATGAATGTGTTTTTATTTAACTATTTGCTTCTCCCTATTCAAAAAAATACTTTTGCATTGCGCCTGCAAAAATACCGCTTTTCTGTCAATAGGCAATAACAAAATAATATTTCTTACCAAATGGCTACGCGTTTTTCTTTCGGCACATACAAAGCATCGTCTTCTGTCACGCCAAAAGCGTCGTACCATGCGTCGATATGCGGCAAAGCGCCATTTACGCGCCATTTGCCCAACGCATGCGGATCTATTTTTGTTAATCGCAAAATTTCTGCATCTCGGATATTTCCAGCCCATACGGTAGCATAACTCAAGAAAAACTGTTGTCCGCGGGTGTATCCGTCAATCATGTCCGAGGCTTGTTTTCCTTTCAAAGTATTCTGATAAGCTTGCCAAGAAACTTGCAAACCGCCTTGATCTGCGATATTTTCGCCCAATGTAAGGCGCCCGTTGGCATGAACCGTATCCAACACTACAATATTATCGAAATAATCGACCAATACTTTTGCTCTTTCTTCAAACCGTTTGGCGTCTTCGGTAGTCCACCAATCGATCAAATTACCATCTTTATCATATTTTCTCCCCTGATCGTCGAAACCATGCGTCATTTCATGGCCGATGACTACGCCAATGGCGCCGTAATTAACCGCATCGTCTGCATTGGGATTGAAAAATGGCGGTTGAAGGATTGCTGCCGGAAAACAGATTTCATTAGTCGACGGATTGTAATAGGCATTCACAGTTTGCGGAGTCATCAACCATTCGTCTTTATCCACCGGTTTATTGAATTTACCGAACATGTAATCGAAATCGAAACGATTGGAACGAACAATGTTTTCCCAATAAGAATCGCTTTTCTGAATTGTTAATTTCGAATAATCTCTCCATTTATCCGGATAACCCACTTTGACGTGGAAAACGTTTAATTTTTCCTGCGCTTTGGCTTTGGTTTCGTCTCCCATCCATGAAAGATTCATAATTCTTTCATTCAAAGCTTTTTGTAAATTACCGACCAAATCCAGCATTTTTTTCTTGGATGCGGGAGGAAAATATTTGGCGACATACAACTGTCCCATCGCTTCTCCCAAACTCCCGTCAATCATGTCTACCGCCCGTTTCCAACGTTCTTGTTGAACTTCTTTTCCAGACAAAGCTTTTCCATAAAAATCGAAACTTGCATCCGAAAATGCATCATCCAAGAAAGAGGATGCTTCGTTAATCACATTCCAGCTCAAATAATATTTGAGGTCTTGAAGCGAATACCCTTTGATAATCTTGCTTACTTCGGCAATCGGATTCAACTGTCCCAGATTCAATTCCTGAATCTCTTTGATGCCAAGCGAATCGAAAAATGCCAACCACTGAATGTCTGGAGCGCGTTCGCTCAATTCTTTTACCGTAATTTTATGATAATTAGCAATTGGATCGCGGAGGTCTTCACGCGAAGACGCCACCTTGGCCAATTGAGTTTCTATTTTCATTACAGCCGCTGAAGCTTTTTTTACGTCCTTTGCGTCGTAACCGGAAAAGGAAAACAGTTTTTCAATCAATTCGACATATTTAACGCGCAGTTCCTGCGAACGTTTATTATTTTCCAAGTAATAATCCCGATCTCCCATTTGGAAACCGCCCTGAACCAAATGATAAATATTGAGCGAACTGTTTTTATCGTCAGCATACACATATTGTCCAAAAAACGGATACATGCCGCTGCGGAACATTTCTGCCAAAACGCCCGTAATTTCCGATTTGTCGCGAATCGCATCGATCTTTCCAAGATACGGAAGAAGGGGAGTATTCCCTTCCGTATTCAAACGGATGCTGTCCATAGCCAACGAATACAAATCGCCCAGTTTTTGAGCGACGCTTCCTTGTTCGTTCGTTTTTTGGAAAATTTCATTGATCAAGTCTTTTAATTGTTCTTGACTTTTTTCCCTCAACTCGTCAAAGGTTCCATAACGGGAATATTCGGGTTTTAACGGATGAGATACCATCCACCCGCCGCAAGCAAATTGATAAAAGTCGTCTCCCGCCACAGCAATTGTATCCAGATTGGCTGTATCAATTCCTCTATCCCTTTGCTTGTTTTCGTTACAGGCTGTCATAACCGTAACAGCCATCATTGTGAATACGAATAATTGTTTTCTCATGTGATTTACCTATATTTAAAATTTAATAGTATATGTAACTTATTTGTTAACTTGCTTACTCAATTCCATCCATTTCTCCATTGTTTCGGACAGTCTTTTTTGCCATTCGGCGTGTTTCCAAAGCAAATCTACATTGGAAGCGCCTTCGGGAGTAACTAATATTTCTTCTATCTTCTGGATTTCGGCTTCTATGCGTTCGATTTTTTTTTCACAATCGGCAATATCTTTTTCTAAACGTTTGGATTGCCTCTGTTGTTCTTTGCGGGATTCATAAGAAATGGACGATTCTTTTCCTTTTTCTCCTTTTTCGACAGTCGTATTTTTTTGCACTGCGCGCCCCGGAATTTCCAGCTCATTCAGACTCTCCATTTTCTTCTTTCCCAGAAATTCATAAATGCCGCCCAAATGTTCTTTTATTTTTTGATTTCCAAATTCGTAGACTTTGTCAACCAATCCGTCCAAAAATTCCCGATCGTGCGACACAACGATCACCGTTCCATTGAATTCTTTCAGAGCTTCTTTCAAAATGTCTTTGGAACGCATATCCAAATGATTGGTGGGTTCGTCCAAAATCAACAAATTGGCTGGTTCCAACAACAATTTAATCATCGCCAAACGGGTTCGTTCACCGCCCGAAAGAACGGCAACTTTTTTGTCCGAAGCTTCTCCTCCAAACAGAAACGCACCCAAAATATCGCGGATTTTGGTGCGGATATCGCCGGTAGCCACCTGATCAATCGTTTGGAAAACGGTCAGCGTTTCATCCATCACGTCGGCTTGATTCTGGGCAAAGTAACCAATTCGGATGTTGTATCCCAACTGCAATTTTCCTTCATAAGGAATTTGCCCCATGATGCACTTGACCATCGTCGATTTGCCTTCGCCGTTTTTTCCCACAAACGCCACTTTATCGCCTCGGTGTACCGTGAACATAGCTCCCTGAAAAATCAAGTGATCGCCATAGCTTTTGGATACATTTTCTACTACAATCGGATAAGATCCCGAACGCGGAGCCGGCGGAAACTTCAAGCGTAAAGCCGAGTTGTCTTCTTCCTCTATTTCTAAGCGTTCCAACTTTTCCAATTGTTTGATCCGGCTTTGCACTTGCACCGCTTTGGTGGGTTTGTAACGAAAACGTTCGATAAATTCTTCTGTATCTTCTATTTGCTTCCGTTGATTTTCATAGGCGCGCAACTGCTGCTCTCGGCGTTCTTTCCGTAACTCAATGTATTTGGAATAATGAACGCGGTAATCGTAAATTTTTCCCAGCGAAATTTCAATGGTACGCTGAGTGATATTATCAATAAACGCTCGGTCGTGCGATACTAGAATCACGGCGTTGGCCTGGGTGGAAAGAAAATTTTCCAGCCATTGAATCGATTCGATGTCCAAGTGATTGGTAGGTTCGTCCAAGAGAAGAATATCCGGTTTCTGCAAAAGGATTTTTGCCAGTTCGATGCGCATGCGCCAACCTCCGCTGAATTCACCGGTAGGCCGGTCAAAATCGCTGCGGGAAAACCCCAAACCGCTCAACGTCTTCTCTACTCCTGCTTGAATATTGGCGGAGCCTTCCATGGCCAAGCGCTCATTCAAATGCGTTATCGCATCAATCAATTGATGATAGGATTCCGATTCGTAATCGTCCCTTTCCGCTAGTTCGCGGTTCCGTTTTTCCAATTCGGCTTCCATTTCCCGGATGTGTGAAAAAGCCAGAGTCGCTTCTTCGCGCACTGTCCGTTCGTCCAACAATACCATCTGCTGAGGCAGATAACCCACTTTGGCTCCTTTAGGCATGGAAACTTTGCCTTGAGTAGGTTCGTACAATCCGGCAAAAATTTTCAACAATGTACTTTTTCCCGCACCGTTTTTACCTATCAAAGCAATTTTATCTTTTTTATCTACCACAAAACCGATATCATCTAAAAGGGTAAATCCTCCAAAAGAAACGGTTAGATTTTCTATTGAAAACATCTCTAAAGTACTACTTTCAACCAAGCTTGCGCCATGAGTTGGGTGCCAGCCATAGACGGATGTACGCCATCTGGACCCCAGTATTTTGCTGGAGCTTTTTTCAAAGCTTCGTTAAATACGGCTTGAAATGGTACAAACGTCAACTCCAATTCCTCTGCTAACGATTGAGCAACTTTTCGGTAAGGAGCAAATTTTTGCTCCCAAGTATTGTTCAGCGCTGATCCTCCATAAATAATAAACGGTTCGCATACCACAATTTTTACCCCTCCTAATTCATTTCTCGAACGAATCAAGAGGTTCCTATAATCCGTTTCATATTTCCCGATCGTGCCGTTGTAAGCCTTTGTTTGAGTATGCCAAAAATCATTTATGCCGATAAGAATACTCAAAATATCAGGCTTCAAATGGATGCAATCTTTTTCCCAACGGTCGGCCAATTGAAACACTTTATTACCCGAAATACCTCTATTGTAAATTTTCAATTCTTTATCGGCCTGATTGGCCAATAAATTGGCCGCAGCAAAAAGGGCATAACCCGAACCCAACTGCGATTGTTTGTTTGCTTCGTTTTCATCTTTCCTGTTCCGACCGCAATCGGTAATGGAATCTCCTTGAAACAAAAGGATATTACCCTTCGACAAAGTATATTTTGCTTCGTTATGATCCGCCTTCGACAAAGCCGCTTTTACAATTTCGGGAATAGATACCATAGCCATACCTGTCAATGCCGATCTCTTAAAAAAATTCCGTCGGTCCATGATTAAAACAACTTTTTCGGATATTCTCCCACCTCGATCAATTCTTTGATTTTTTTCACTACCGAGGGGCGGTCTTCTGCATACGTTACTCCAAACCATTTGGAAGGCGTATCCAGCACTTTTACTTTCACCCGTCCGCATTCGATCAAATAATTAACTACTGAAGGAATAAAAAATTCTGCTTTGAGATTTTCGGAATTTTGTTTGAGAAATTCAATAAACTGCTTATCTGAATAATCAAAATATTCGGGAGTAAATCCCCACATGTTCATGGAAACGGGGGTATTTTCATCGACCGGACTTAAACCGTTCTCTTCATCCCTGTATTTTACAATTCCGTCGGTATCTCGGATAATATAGGTTCGCTCGACTACCGAAGTCAAAAATCCATCGTTATCGGTCGAACAGATTCCCCGTGCTACCGAACCGCTTTCGGACAAGGTATTGCCGATACGATATCCCACCATTGCATAAATATTTTTTTTGTTTTCAAGCGATTGCAGAAAACTGGCCAATACTCCGAAACTTTCTTTTCCATAAAAATCGTCTGCATTGATAACGGCAAACGGTTCTTTAATTACCGTCTTTCCCATCAATACGGCATGATTGGTTCCCCATGGTTTTATCCGGTTATCCGGTACGGCGAACCCTTCCGGCAAACAATCCAATTCTTGAAAAACAATTTCTACCGGAATAATATGTTCGTATTTTTTCAATATTTTTTCACGAAAATCGTTTTCAAACGATTTCCGAATGACAAAAACAACTTTTCCAAATCCACCTCTCACTGCATCGAAAATGGAATAATCCATGATCGTTTCTCCATTCGGGCCTACTCCGTCCAATTGTTTAAGTCCTCCATAACGACTACCCATTCCGGCAGCTAATACAAATAACGTTGGTTTCATATATCTGTTTTTTATTTTCTATACAAGATTGTGGAATCAAGTGGCCGCTCCTTCCTGCTGTTGGAAAGCAGCCAACCGCTCGTCTAACAATTCGTATTGATGTTCCTTGATAAAAGAAGTACATGCCCGGATTCCTTCCTGATTGCTTCCTGTAGTAGACAGAGAAATCGACGAGATTCCATAGGAAATCAGAGCCATCATTAATTCATCGCCCGACATTCCTGGATAACAAATCGTAAAGTAAAAACCGTCTGCAATTTCTTCTCCCAAATCATTGTTATATACAATTTCAAAACCGTGTTTCAAAAAAATGGCTTTCATTTTTTTTGCCCGTCGACCATACTCTTTTACATCGTCTAAAAAAAGATAGGCGCCGTCGGAAGCTGCCCGGAACATCGCTGCTAAAGCATATTGCGCCGAATGGCTCGTACCCGACGAAATAGAATATAATGCTCTGTGTATAAATATGCTGCCAAAAGTTCCACCTCCATATCTCCGGGTTAATCCGGGATATGAACGATTATACAATGAATTGGACATGGCTACTATGCCAATGCGTTGTCCGGCGTAACTGAAGGCTTTCGAACCGGATATCAACAAAAGATAATTATCGGTATATTTTCCCACGCTATCCTGATAAGGCGGTTGGAAGGGCTGTCCCAAGTCTTTCCGAAAATCCATAGCAAAATAAGCCAAGTCTTCCATAACGATCGTATCGTATTGGGTAGCCAACTGGCCGATAACTCTTAACTCGTCTTTTTTCAGACAAAACCAAGCGGGATTGTTGGGGTTGGAATAGATGACGCAAGCAATATTTCCTTTCGACAAATAAGATTCCAATTTGTCTTTCAATCGACTCCCTCTGAAATCATAAACGTCGAAAGATTCATATTTATATCCCAAAACAAGGACTTGCTGCTTTTGTACAGGAAACCCCGGATCGATAAACAAGATAGTATCCCGCTTTTCATCGCATTGTCCAGCCACTAAAAAAGAGGTGAAAGTTCCCTGCATCGAACCCACCACCGGAACGCAGCCTTGCGGAGAAATATCCAAATCGACAAAAGCTTTAATGAAGCGGGACGACTCGGTTTTCAATTCAGGCAAACCGTCTATTACCGGATAAATCGAAGCGACCCCTTCCTTTAAGGCTTGGATTTCGGCTTGTACTCCAATGGAGGAAGCCGACAATCCCGGCACTCCCATTTCCATGCGGATAAATTCCAAACCTGTTTGCTTCTCTATGTTGTTTGCCAACGCCACTACTTCACGAATCGTGGCTTTCGAAAAATCTCTAATGTGTAATTCTTTAACAGCTTCCTGAACAACGGAAGATGAAATGGGTAATTTCATGCGGATTTATTTGTAATTCATTAATATCGGTAGCCTCGCGACTTATCCAAAGCCTCGCCTACCCGCGTAAACCAATTTTTTCTCATATTGTTGGGTCTATCGTTATCCATCATCATATCAATTCCTTGCATACTATTATAGCCCGATTTGACGATTTTATATATAATGCCCCAATCGGGCAATCCGCCAATGTTCCGGTCGTCAATAAAAATATCGGCAGACAATTTGCGCGGATCTCCTTCCCTAAATTCTTCTTCAGGATAATTTCGGTTGTGCGCATAGAACGTCAATCCACTCTTGGCACAATAATCAATTGCTTCCTGTAATAAACTCCCTTCCCGCATCGTCCACAAAATTATTTTGTGACGATCTTGTTGCAATTTTTTCAAAACATCCAAAGCAAACGGAATCGGTTTACCGATTTTTGGATATTCATGTTCTACAATAGTTCCATCAAAATCTACTGCAATTGTCATAATTCTTTTCTTCTTTAATTCCTACAAAAAATTTCGAAAACGTTGCTTTATAAACGAAGCGTATCACTGAAATTTGTCCGGTTTACAATCGAACGTCCCAAAGTGATTTCATCTGCGTATTCTATTTCGTCTCCAATAGAAATTCCTCTTGCAATAATGGAGATTTTCACGTCGACACCCGAAAGTTTTCTGTAAATATAAAAATTGGTGGTATCGCCTTCCATGGTAGTGCTCAAAGCAAGAATCACTTCCTTTATCTCACTGCCCTTGGTTCGCTCTATCAAACTTTCAATTTGCAAATCGTTAGGCCCTATACCTTCCATAGGCGAAATAATTCCTCCCAAAACGTGGTATAAGCCCCGAAATTGTCCTGTGTTTTCGATCGCCATTACTTCTTTTATATTTTCAACCACGCATACAGTTGAGGCATCTCGCGACAGATCGCCGCAGATATTGCAAATTTCACTGTCGCAAATATTATAACAAACTTTGCAGTAGCGAACGTTGTGGCGAAGGTTAATGATCGACTCTCCAAAATTTTCCACCTCTTCCGGCGTTCTTCGCAATGAATGAAGCGCCAGGCGCAAAGCCGTTTTACGACCGATTCCCGGCAGTTTAGTAAATTCATTTACTGCATTTTCCAACAAAGTAGACGGATATTTTTGTATCATTCAAAACATTTCTATCAATTCACAAAAGTAAGATTTTTTAGATACATTCGCAAATTCTGCTTATAGAGGTTTATTCTTTTTCTACATACAATTGCATATTTTCAAATTTCACCACTTTGATTTCGTTGCCTTCCTCAATAAAATTACGGTTGGAGATAGCGTCATATACCTCGCCCTGAATCATGATTTTTCCCGACGGACGAAGAGCCGTTAAAGTTTTCCCTTTTTGACCAACTAATTTAAAATCTTCTATATCTACGCTTTCAGAACTTTCCAAATCGGTAGTCAAGGCTATTTTTCGGAACATTCCTTTTTGACCGATTCGCGAAGAAAGCCACAGAATAAGCGCAACACCCAGCAGCATGCCCGAAAGTACGGTTAAGATCGAACGGGAAATGTCTGGTACTTCCACTTCGCGAAACGAGAAAAGATCGTTGTCGAGCAAGGCAAAAATTAAGCTCGCCGCGATCAGTACAATCCCGCTAATCCCCGTCAGTCCGAACCCCGGAATGACAAATATCTCTATCAGAATCAGCAGGATACCAATAATGAAAACGACCAATTCCCAATTTTGCGCTAAACCGTCTATATATAAAGGAGTGAAATACAAAACAGCAGCCGAAATAGCCACAATGGTCGGAAAACCAATACCCGGCGATTGCAATTCAAAATAAATTCCCGCTATAATTAACATGATCAAAAAGGCTTGAAAAGCCGGATTCGTCAGAAAACCTTTCAGATTGTCATAAAAAGTGGACTTATATTCAACAATTGAATATTCGTCGTATTTCAAATACTTTGTGATGATTTCATGCTCCGTGTCTACAATTCCATCGCAAAAGCCCAAACGCAAGGCTTCCTGCGACGTAAGCGTTAAGGTTCTTCCCGAATCAATCACATTCGGGATATAAATTCGGTTGTCGACCATCGCTTCGGCTATATTGGGATCACGAATCCACTTGTAAATAGTATCTCGTCCGTTCACAATGGTGTCTCTTCCATGCGATTCCGCCGTAGCGCGAATCATGGAACGCATGTACGACTGATACTTGTCGGGAGCCTGTTCTCCCCCCGCTCCTTCCACTACCGTAGCGGCGCCAATGCTTGCTCCCGTCCGCATGAAAATCTTTTTGCAAGCAATAGATATTAATGCGCCCGCACTGGCTGCATTATTATCAATAAAGGCATATACGGGAATCGGATTGTAAAGGATAGCCGTCCGCATGGAATCAGCGTCAACTAAACTTCCTCCGTAGGTATTCAAATGAATCAGCACCGCATCAGCCTGCATAGCATCTGCTTCTTTCAAGCCATTCAGGAGATAAATACGAGAAGTCGTATTAATTTCCGATTGGATATTAATCTCATAAATAGTCGCCTGCGTTTTGTTTTTCAAGCTTCCGCCGTTTGGTTGCGCAAAAAGGGTAGATGAAATGCAAACAAAAAAAACGATATAACAAAGATAGTTTTTCATATTTTCGATATTAAACGGAACAAATATAAGTAAAAAATTTGATAATAAACAGGCAACTATTCCAAAAAATCATTATTTTTGCGTTCGAAAGAGAAGCAGTGCGACAGTAGCTCAGTCGGTAGAGCATCAGCTTCCCAAGCTGAGGGTCGCGGGTTCGAGTCCCGTTTGTCGCTCAAAAAACAATTACATTAACATCAAGACATTAGCAGCTTTAGAAATTTTCTAAGGCTGTTTTTATTTTAAAAAGAGGATGAAAAAGATAAATAATTTCGCTATTTTTGCAGGTATAATTTACAAATAATTTACAATGCGGCGCATATAGGAAGGTGGCATCGTTCTGTCTGAATCATTCATTGACACATAAAATAACGGAAGGATATATTCAAAAGGATTTTACTCCTATTGATGATTTGAACGAAAAGGTTTTGAGATACATTTTTGATCAGAAACAAAACCTCCGTCGCAGTGGATATTAAATTTGATTTCCTTTTCATTCGGATAATCCCATAGAATCTTATGTATGGTATCTGCGGAAAAAACACAATCGTCCATTCCAAATAAAGAGAGCCATGCGTGTTCCTTTTTATTCGCTATATCATCGTATATTTGAACTTCCAACATTTTGTTTTTTCACAAAGTTGGCAATTGTTAAGGAATTGATGAATTTTTTG
>JGI24699J35502_11134167_pt1 | contig 43250 bp, 40 predicted proteins | sample TergutMp193P4_FD_35502 | JGI IMG/M metagenome (IMG submission 35502)
AATGTGGTTTATTTTTGTTCTTTCCTCTTTATATTGCGTACCTGACGGCACGCTTGGTTGGTGCCGGCAACATTTTTCTACCGATATTTAGTGCCTGCCGGCACATTTCAACACGTAATTTGTACAAAATATCGAATTTCAACCCGTGATTCGTATAAATAGAGATAACCCTTATTTTTTATGGCTCCTTTAGTAGTTCGAGTATACATCTAATCGTTGCCCTTATCCGTTTATTTCGGGAGATTTTATCGACATTAATTGTATTAAAGGAATAAGGGGATGTTAATTGGTTTCGCATCGGCTGCTAATGGAACTTTTAGAAAATAATGTTTTTATTTTAAATTTATATAGAATTAATAATGATTCGAAAAATTTATTAAAGGTAAAAAATACTTTTGTTATTCAAATAACGATGGTTTTCAACTCTTAACTCTTAACTCTTAACTCAACGCAGTTGAGATTCCCATGTAGATGAGCATGCCGATAATGTCGTTGGTGATGGTGATAAATGGGCCGGTCGCAATGGCGGGATCGATGTTCAGTTTGTCCAAGGTTAAAGGGACTAACGTTCCGAATATCGAAGCGAACATCACCACCGCGAATAAGGACAGGGATACGGAAGCAGTCACGATGTTTGTTCCCATGATGAAATAATTGTAAAGGAATACCACCAGCGATATGATTCCTGCATTGATCAGAGAAACCGTTGATTCTTTAAAAACTTGTTTCCATACGTTTTTAACATTCAATGTTTTGTTTGCAAGTCCTTGTACAACGATTGCCGATGATTGGATGCCGACATTTCCTCCTGTTCCTCCGATCAACGGAATATAAAATGCCATTTGAGGATAACGTGCGAAACTTTCGCCGAATCTTCCCAATATGGACGAATTGGTGATGCCGCCGATCATTCCGATAAGCAACCACGGTAATCGGGCGTATGTTTGAATTAAAACATTGTCTTTCGATTCTACATCCTGAAAAATCCCCGAAGCCAATTGATAATCGTGTTCGGCGTGTTCACGGACTCTGTCCATGACGTCGTCGATGGTGATGCGTCCTTCCAGACGTCCGATGCTGTCGATGACTGGCAAAGCCACCAGGTCGTATTTTTCGATGATGTTGATGACATCGTCTATCGGCGTATCGACTTTAACAGCGATCGGATCTTTTTCCATCACGTGTTTGACTTTGGAAATGGACGGGCCGGTGATCATTTTTTTCAGCGGAAATACTCCTTTCAACCGGTTTTCGTTGTCGACGACATACACATAATATATTTCGTCCATTTCTTCGGCCTGATGACGCATTTCTTCGAGACATTTGGGCATGCTCCATTCTTCGTTTACGACAATCATTTCCGTACCCATAATACCGCCCGCCGTATGTTCATCGTATTTTAACAGATCAACAATGTCTCCGGCCTGTTCTACGTCGTCGATGTGGGAAAGAATTTCTTCCTGCCTCTTTTCGTCGAGTTCGCGAATCAGATCCACCGCATCGTCGGTATCCATGTTGTCGACGAAACGTTTGGCAATGACATCGGACGGAAACGAATCGATTAATTTTTTTCGGTTGTCGTCATCCAGTTCGGTTAAAACATCGGCGGCTTTTTCATCATCTAAAAGTAAATATAGAAAAGCAGCTTCTTCTAAATCAAGACTTTCATACAGTTCCGCGATGTCGGCCGGATGGAGTTCGTTCAGCATGTCCCGGGCTTCTTCGACGTTCTTTTCCTCGATTACTTGATGGAAGGTATCGATATATTCTTGGCTGAAATCAATCATTTTAATTTACAAATTACAATTTACGATTTACAATTTACGATTTACAACTTGTGATTTATGAATCTTGTTCGGCGATTTGTGTTGTCAGATTGACAAAATCTGCTACCGAAAGTCTTTCCGGACGTAAATCGAAAACCGGAAGATTGATATTGTGGCTTTTTTTCAGCATAGATTTTAACGAATTTCGCAGGGTTTTCCTCCGTTGATTGAAAGCTGTTTTCACAATTGTTTTGAACAGTTTTTCGTCACAATCCAATTTTTCGACCCGGTTCCGGGTTAAGCGGATAACCGCCGATTTCACTTTCGGCGGCGGAATAAATACGTTTTCGTCGACGGTAAACAGATATTCGATGTCGTACCATGCTTGCAACAGTACGCTGGTGATTCCGTATGTTTTGCTTCCGGGCGGTGCGGCGATTCGTTCGGCGACTTCTTTTTGAATCATGCCCGAACAACACGGGATTAAATCTTTATAATCAAGCAATTTAAAGAAAATCTGACTTGAAATATTGTACGGGTAATTGCCGATTAAACAGAATTGACCATCGAATAGTTGATCAAGACGAAGTTTAAGAAAGTCTTCGACAATTATTTTCCCTGCCAAAAGGGGATATTCCCGATTTAAGTATGCAACAGATTCCGTATCTAATTCGACAACTTTAAGGTCTCGTTTTTTATTCAATAAGAATTGAGTGAGAACACCCGTTCCCGGTCCGACTTCCAAAACAGGCAGATGCGGATAATGATCTAAAGTGTCTGTGATTTGCCGGGCAATTTCCATGTCTTTCAGGAAATGTTGCCCCAGATGTTTTTTGGGTCGGACAAATGTCATACAGTGAAGTTGATAATTTCGGTAAATGGTTAAATGGTAAAATTATAATATCTTTGCAGCGTTGCAAAATTATGATAATTATCATTCTATGTCACGGAAAATAACCGTTTTTTTTAAAAATATATTAAAGGCAGTCATTCCGTTGGCGATAGGCCTTTTGATTTTTCGTTGGGTTTATCGGGAAATGGATTTTTCGACTATCCGGGAGGTCTTGCAAAAAGGAGTGCATGCACAATGGATTATCTTATCGCTGTTTTTTTGCGCTTGGGGTGAAATTATAAGAGCTTTGCGATGGAAACAGTTGATTATTCCTTTGTCCGAAAATCCGAGAACGTCGAATGTAATTTTTTCCGTTTTCATCAATTATTTGATCAATCTGATATTGCCGCGCATGGGAGAAATTTCCCGGTGTGCCGTGATCAATAAATATGAGAAAATATCGTTTACCAAAACTATCGGAACGTTGATTACCGAACGTATCGTTGATTTGTTTTCGTTAATGATTGTTATGCTTATTGCGTTTCTTTTGCAGTTCAATGATTTTTTTGCGTTTTTTGCTCGGGAAGTCAATTGGGTGAACAATATATCGAGTCTGTTTTCTTCTGTTTGGCTGTATGTGGGATTGATCGTGACGGTTTTTCTTTTTTGGGTGGTCTGGACTCAATTTCAAGAAGCTGTTTTTATCCGGAAATTCAAACAGGCAACCAAAAATGTTTGGACAGGCGTTAAAACAATCCGCCAAGTCAACGGAAAATTTCGATTTGGATGCTTGACACTTTTTTTATGGCTGATTTATTTTTTACAGTTTTATTTGTGCGTATTCGCATTTGATTTTTCAGCAAATTTAACGCCATTACAAGGATTATTTATTTTTGTCATGGCCAATATCGGTATCGTAATTCCCGTGCAGGGTGGGATAGGGCCTTGGCATTTTATGGTGATCCGCAGCATGGTCTTTTTCGGAATTTCCGGAGTCGAAGCGGCCGCCTTTGCCTTGCTGGTACATGGTTCTCAAATGGTATTCAGTATTTTGTTGGGAATTGTCGGCGTTATAACCTTGCCGCTGAATAATAAAAGAAAACGGCATTGACCGATTAAAATTTGCGGTGTAAAAAAGGGCGACCTTCCTTTATTGTCCCGGAAAGACAAAATAAAGGCATGAAAAAGAAGGTGAAATTTTTAAAGTCGGCAGCGTGCCTACGGACTGCTCGATATTTTTAATCGGTCAATAGTGTATGTTAAAAAAACAAAAAAGACCGTTTTTGAAACGGTCTCTTCATTTTTTCGGCATAATTGCTTACTTTCTGATGTTAAGCTCTTTGATGATGGTACGATACCGACTGATGTCTTTTTTGATCAAATAATCGAGCAAACGGCGACGTTTACCCACCAACATCTTAAGTGCTCGTTCTGTGTTATAATCTTTATGATTTGACTTCAAATGTTCAGTCAAATGAGAAATACGGTATGAAAATAATGCTATCTGCGCCTCGGGTGAGCCGGTATCAGTATTAGACTTTCCGTATTTTTCAAAGATTTCTTTTTTCTTTTCGGTTGATAAATACATGATCTTTTGGTTAAAAATATGATTTTATTTTGAGTTTGCAAAGTTAAGGATTTATTTTATTTTTCAATACTTCTTTCAAGATTTTTATTATTGGGGGTTTAATCGCATTATTTAGGGATTTTTTCTTATTTTTGGGGCCAAATATTTCATGTTGTATGAGCATATTATCTATTGTCAATAATACTTATGTGAAGAACATTGCGGCAGTTGTTGCCGTTACGGTTTTGCTGGTGATATTGATCTTTTGGTGGCTTAATGTATATACGAAACACGGCGATTCGGTTGTTGTCCCTGATGTAAAAGGAGTCACGGTCAGAGAAGCGATTCCTTTTTTAAAGTCGAAAGGCCTTCGTTATGAGGTGGTTGATTCTATTTATGCCAAAAATAAAAAACCGGGTGTGATTTGCGAACAGATTCCCCGCCCGAATTCAACGGTTAAACCGAATCGCATCGTATTTCTTACCATAAATTCTTTTTCTTCCCGACAAATTGTTCTTCCTGATGTAAGGGATCTTTCTCAACGACAAGCAGAGGTTGTTTTGCAAAATGCCGGATTTACTACGTCGGTGATGTTGGTAAGTTCCAATTTTAAAGATTTGGTGATCAGGGTGAAAAAAGGAGATGCCGTGGTCTATCCCGGTACTAAATTTATCGATGGTACCCGTCTTACTTTGGAAGTTGGAGACGGCAGCGGCAGCGGCGGTGTTTTGACTCCGGATTCTTTGAAAAAGGAATCGAACAGTGAAAATTCTTCGGGAGATGATTCTTGGTTCTAAGCGAATGGACGATTTCATGGAGGATATTGAATATGAAGAAGAAGGAAATTCTTTGGATGATTTTTCTTCTTCTGTCGGGAACCCTGATTTTTATGAACATTTTCGCTTTACGGCCGATAAAGGGCAGGGGCTTTTGCGTGTCGATAAATTTTTGACGGATCGGATCGAAGGGATTTCCCGCAATCGGATTCAATCGGCTGCCGAAGCCGGTTGTATCTTGGTGAACGATAAGGTCGTGAAATCCAATTACAAGGTAAAACCCTTGGATGTGGTCAGTGTCGTAATGGATCGTCCGAAACGGGAACTTGAAATTATTCCCGAAGATATTCCCGTTGACGTTGTTTACGAAGATGAAGATTTGCTGATTGTCAATAAACAACCTGGATTGGTGGTACATCCCGGACACGGAAATTATACGGGTACCTTGGTGAATGCGCTGGCTTTCAGGTTTCGGGACAATCCCGGATTCGACGGAAATGATCCTCGTTTGGGGTTGGTGCACCGAATCGATAAAGATACATCGGGATTGTTGCTGGTGGCTAAAAATCCGGAGGCAAAGACCATTTTGTCCCGTCAATTTTTCGAGAAAATAACGAAACGGAACTATCAAGCGTTGGTGTGGGGAAATGTTGAAAATGATGAAGGTACAATTGTCGGAAATATCGGAAGAAATCCGAGAGACCGGCATCAAATGATTGTTTTCCCCCACGGGGAATCCGGTAAACCGGCTGTAACACACTATCGTGTATTGGAGCGGTTGGGGTATGTTTCATTGGTCGAATGTCGGTTGGAAACCGGACGGACGCATCAAATACGTGTGCACATGAAATATATCGGGCATACTTTGTTTAATGACGAACGATACGGCGGAAACGAAATTTTGAAGGGGACGATATTTTCCAAATACAGGCAGTTTGTGCGGAATTGTTTTGATATTTGCCCCCGGCAGGCATTACATGCTCAGACGTTGGCTTTTATTCATCCGCGAACCAAGAAAGAAATGTTTTTTACTTCCGATCTTCCGCATGATATGCAAAGCGTTATTGAAAAATGGAGAAATTATATGAAAGATAGAGAATTTTGATGAAATTAATAAATATAAACACATGAAAAAAAATATTGCTATAATATGCGGAGGAGATTCGTCGGAATGGGTGATTTCGATGAAAAGCGCTGCAGGTGTTTATAGTTTTATAGATAAGGAGAAATACAATTGTTATGTCGTGATTATTCGAAACGGCATTTGGGAAGCTGAAGTGAAGGGGAAAAAATTTCCGATGGATAAAAATGACTTCAGCTTCAACTATGACGGTCGGAAAATAACTTTTGATTGCGCTTACATTACCATTCATGGTACGCCCGGTGAAGACGGACGTTTACAGGGCTATTTCGATCTGTTGAGCATTCCTTACACCAATTGCGGAGTTTTGGCTTCTGCTCTGACTTTCAATAAATTTATGTGTAACCAATATGTAAAGAATTTTGGAGTAAAAGTAAAGGTAGCCGAATCTATTTTGTTAAGGAGCGGACAGGTTATTGCAAATGAGCAGGTGATTGAGAAGGTCGGATTGCCTTGTTTCATTAAACCCAATGTCGGCGGGTCCAGTTTCGGTGTCACCAAAGTGAAGAAAGAAGAAGAAATCCGGCTGGCGGTCGAAAAAGCATTTTCCGAAGGGCCTGAGGTGATTATAGAAGCTTTTGTCGACGGGATGGAGGTGACGTGCGGTTGTTATAAAACATCCGGAAAACAATTGGTTTTTCCGGTCACCGAGGTGGTCAGTAAAAATGAGTTCTTTGATTTCGAAGCTAAATATACGGCAAGCAAAGTGGATGAAATAACGCCTGCCCGCATTTCGGAGGATTTGACGGCGCGTATTCAACAGATTACGTCGCTTATTTATGATATTTTGGGATGTAAGGGCATCATTCGTGCCGATTATATTATTTCCGGTCCGGAGATTTATTTGTTGGAGGTAAATACCACTCCGGGAATGACCGGCACGAGTTTTATCCCTCAACAGGTGAAAGCTGCCGGGTTAGATATTAAATTGGTGATGACTGATGTCATAGAAGATAATATTCGATTTCATTCGAAAATAAATTTTTGTTAAAGGACATATGAAATCCGCAATTATTTTCATTCTCTTGGATGAGCGTCAGTTCATGCGGATTTCATAAAGGTAAAAGTTGTCCGGTCGGATGAGATGCTATTCTTGTCGATAACTTTTAATTTTCAGGAGATAAATATATTTTGTGATTATGGATTATAATTCTGAATTTGACGAGATCAGACCTTTCGAAGGCGAAGAAATACCGGAGGCGATCAAAAGATTGTTAAAGGAAGAGCGATTTAAGCATGCGGTGATATTTGCCATGCCGGATGTTGACTATGACAAGTTCTCCGCAAGGATGTTGTCTTATAAAAATACGTATGACTTTCAACGGGACTTAGTCAGCGAATTTTTATTCAATATGGCCGAAAGAACAACTTCCAGTCTTTCCATCTCAGGAATTGAGAATGTTTCGAATAAAAAGTCGCATACTTATATTTCCAATCATCGGGATATTGTGTTGGATGCCGCTTTCTTTAATATTTTGTTGCTTAACCGCGGGAAAGGGTTTGATACCACGGAAGTGGCGATAGGCGATAATTTGTTGATTTATCCTTGGATCAAGGATTTTGTTAAAATAAACAAAAGCTTTATTGTGCAACGCGGGGTTTCCAAACGTCAAATGTTGGAAGTTTCTAAACGATTATCATCTTATATTCATTATACGATTAAAGAGAAAAAACGGTCTGTTTGGATTGCCCAACGGGAAGGACGAGCCAAAGATTCCAATGACCGCACGCAGGAAAGTTTATTGAAGATGCTCAGCTTAGGCGGAGAAGGTTCTTTCCTGGAAAATATCAGGATATTGGATATTACTCCGTTGTCGATTTCTTACGAGTATGATCCGTGCGATTTCTTGAAAGCGAAAGAATTTCAGTTGAAAAGAGATGATGCCGAATATCGGAAGCAGAATATCGATGATTTGCAAAATATGGAAACGGGATTGTTCGGATTCAAAGGGAATGTGAGGTTTCATATCGGAAGGCCTATTAACCCGAGGTTAAACACCATTTCTCCCGATATGGATAAAATGGCACAAGTCATTGCTTTAGGAGAATTGATTGATAATGAAATTCATAAGAATTATCATATTTATCCGGGAAATTATGTAGCCTACGATATGTTGTATCACAATACGTCTTTTGCAGATCGATATACCCGTGAAGAAAAAGCCGTTTTTGAGGCGCATTTGGAAGAATGTTTGAATAAGATAAAAATTGCAAATAAAGACGTCGAATTTTTGACGCATAAGTTATTGGAAATGTATGCCAATCCGCTGAAAAATAAATTATCGGCGGAGAAAAAGGGCTGACCGGATTTTATTGGATAAGTGCAAGTGTTAGTGATAGTGTCAACTAATTTTGGTAAGTATGTCGCAAAAAACAATTTATATTTTAAACGCCAAGTCGCAAAGGTGAAAAGACGCAAAGTTTAAATTCTTTGCGACTTTGTGTTTTTGCATCTTCGCGGTTAAAATGATTTAAATTAAATTCTGCCATGTATTTATGAAAAAGATTTTGATAATCTTGGCAGTCTTTTGATTTTAAACAATCGAACTAAAATGTTCCAAAAAATCAGAATTTTCTGATTTTTTGGAACATTTTAGTAATTTTGCATTCGAAAATCAGTTTGATTATGAAGCGTAAAATTTTAGATTCATTAGTTGAGTGGAAAAATAGTGAAGAGCGCAAACCTTTGATTTTGAATGGAGCACGTCAAGTAGGGAAAACCTACATTTTGGAGGAGTTTGGCAAGGAGCATTTTGAAAATGTGATCTATCTTAATATGGAAATAGAGGGTGCGGTGCGCAATTTTATCGAAAATGAACTGTCGCCGCGCAAGATTATTCAATTCATCGAATCTGCCGTACGACAGGAAATTATTCCCGGAAAAACCTTGATTTTCTTTGACGAAATTCAGGCAAGTGAAAGAACTTTGACTTCGTTGAAATATTTTTGCGAACAAACGCCCGAATATTATGTCGCGGCTGCCGGCTCTTTGCTTGGTGTGGCAATAAATCGTGAAAAATACTCTTTCCCTGTGGGCAAAGTAAATGAATTTTATATATATCCTCTTGATTTTGAGGAATTTCTTTGGGCGTTGGGTTACGAAAAATTGGCGGAAGAAATCAAAAACCATTATGCAAACAATGAGGCTATGCCCGAAGCATTGCACAATATGGCTTTGGAACTGTATCAAAAATACTTTATAGTCGGCGGAATGCCCGCCGCTGTGAATTCGTTTATCAAAACAGACAGTTTTTTAAAAGTGCACGTTGTTCAAAATGACATACTGAACGAATATATTGCCGACATGGCAAAATACGCCGACACAGCTACAAGTGTAAAAATTCGTGCCTGTTACGATTCTATTCCCGCACAGCTTGCCAAAGAAAACACAAAATTTCAATATAAAGTAGTACAGCGCGGTGGTACGGCAACCATTTTCGGCGAGGCAATCGAATGGCTTAATCTGGCAAACATTACACTCAAATGTCAACGTTTGGAACAGGGATTTATTCCCATAAATGCTTATATGGATTTGATAAATTTCAAGTTGTATATGGGCGATATCGGTATTTTGACTTTACGTTCCGAAATTCCGTTGCAAACCATTTTATCGACCATTGAAACCGACAATACTTTTCTTGGAGCCATGACTGAAAACTATGTGGCACAATGCTTTAAGGCAAAAAAATATCGCTTGGCGTATTGGCAAAGCGAAGGCAGGGCAGAAGTCGATTTTGTTTTACAAATAGACGGAAAAGTTGTACCGATAGAAGTGAAAAAAGGCAGGCGCAACCGCGCAAAAAGTCTGGGAGTTTTTATGGAAAAATACAAATCGGAATACGCAATTCGCATTTCCAAAAAGAATTTCGGCTTTGAAAACAGGATAAAATCAGTGCCTTTATATGCTGTTTTCTGCATTTGAAAAGTTTTTTTGCCTCTTTTCTACTTCATCCATCGTATGTAGCCGGTAATATTTCTTTTTAAAAAGGAAGTAGATTAATGCCAACAATCCCAAAGAAATAAAGAAATAATGAAAACGGTATTCGGGCAAATATTGCCGGAACCAAATATATCCTCCGATCAACGCAATTTGAAGTATCATGTAAATCGAAGAGACCAAAACATGCGGCATTTTCAGTTCATTTGCCATTAATTGGTAAACGTGTTTGCGGTGCGGTTTGAATATGTTTTCTTTTAATATTAAACGGTGAATGATGGTAAAAATACTGTCGATCCCGTACACGCCGAATAAAATGATGAATCCTGAATCTTGCGATCGGATGATAAGCTGCCCGTCAAGGAATAACAAGATGAAAGCAATGCTTACGGCTCCGGTGTCCCCGGCAAAACAACGGGCTTTTTTTCTGAAATTGTAAAAGTTGAATACCATCAATGCGATTAAAAGAACCAGCAGCAAATGTCCGTCCGTAAAAGAAATCACATCGTAATTGATATACCATAACGCAAGCACCAGTACGACGCTGTATCCTCCCGTGATGCCGTTGATTCCGTCCATGAAATTATAAGCATTGATGATGCCGGTACAAACAATCAAGGCAATAAGCAGATACCACCGGGGAGAGTCGTTCATCAATCCCAATTGATAAAACATCATCGCCATGGCCGTGAAATGAACGGCTAATCTTATTTTCGACGATAAATCGCGTGTGTCGTCCACAAAACTTATTCCGGTGATCAGCAACAATCCGCCGATGAACCACGGATACGGGAAATTAAAAAACAGGGCATAGAGAAGCACTCCGACAGTGAAAATGATGCCGCCGCCCCGGATGGTGATTTTCGTATGAGAACTTCGTTCGTTCGGCTTATCGATGATATTGTATTGTTCGGCTATTTTGAAATAAATATTTTCGATGAGGACCAGCAGAATGAAAATGATCAGGTACTTCATGTTGAAGTTAAGAGTTAAGAGTTAGGAATTAAAAGTTAAAAAATTAAGGGTTAAGGGTTTGTGTTTATCGGTTTTTGGTCAGGCCGGTCAATATTTTTCTTATTTTGAACCGGTGTTTGATGCTCCGGGAAAATAGTTTGATCGCATATGGATTCGTATAAAATTTTTTGACGATTTCGATGTAACTTAACGGCAAAAACTTTTCATATACGGGAGATGTTTTGCCCGGTGGATGATGATGGATGACTTCGACCGAATTGTCGAAATAGATGTTCAGATTATTTTTTTGAGCGATTTTGCCGAATATGGTTTCTTCTCCGTACAAGAATATGTGATCGAAATAATGCCGGTTGTCGATTGCTTTTCGACAGTCGATCATGAATGCCGAACCTTCAACGGCGAATACTTTTCCTGATTTCCGGGATAATCGGGTATGAAAATATTTCAGGATCGGATTGCTGAGGGGGAAAAATAAATTGTAGGCGATTTCTCTCCACAACAAAAACGGAATGATCGGCGAAGATACAATCGGGAACCCGGGAATGGTTATTTTCGGGCCGGTTATAAAACATTTCTCATCCGTTTGAAAATAAGCATATAATTTTTCGATCACCTTTTCCCAATCATCGCAGGAGATATCCGGATTCAAGATTAGGGCATGCGTAACAGAAAATTGTTCCTGCAGTTCGATCATGCCTTTTAAATTTCCTTGAAAATAACCTTGGTTGGGAGTGGTGATCAGACGGATATTCAGGTCGGGAACCGAAGATATGATTTGCTTCAACGATGCTGTTTCTTTTTCGTCTTCCGAATTGTCTACCAAGCAAATAACAGATGGAAGTTTTTGCTCTTGCATCGACTCCAATAATTTTTTGATCCAATCGGAGTTTTTATGATTGAGGATAACCAATCCTGTATTTATCATTTGTGTGATAAAATTTGTCAAACGATGATCATTTTTGATTTTTGGGTGCGTATGTCAGAAACCATATATCCGACGAACATCCAATACAAGAAATTCACAAAATAAAATTCCGTCACATTCGAACCGATCATCTGCATACTGATTCCGATGAAAACGAAAAGCCCTGTTTTTACAGCTTTTATGTCGAGACGACTATAAAAAAACAATAATCCGGATGTGACGAACAAAAAAACATAAAACAACAATCCCGGTACTCCCGTTTCTGAAAATATACGAGGATAATCACCGTCGGCACAAGCTTTAAAAACAGACCAACCTCCCACACGAGCAACTTGTCCGACTTGCCCGACTCCTGTTCCCAACGGGAAATTAATCATGTTTTCGATTCCTGCCGACCATTGGCTTTGTCGTTCATCGACGGCTTCTTTTCCTAATTGGTTTTTGTACCTTTCCGTGAGCGATTCGACTTTGAAAACACCGGCGCCGACTAATATTCCACCCAAAACAAGGATTACCAATCCACGGACAATGGTTGTTTGTTTTATTTTCAAATGGCCTGTTTTTATCTTTTCGAGAAAATCCAGGAATATGACAGTAATTCCACCCAACCATGCTCCCCGTTGTTGGGCAAATATCAATCCGATGGTTACCAGCAGCAATATAATGGTATCTTTTATCGATTTGCTATTGAAAAAGAACGTGGTGAAACAGATCAACATTAATGATGCAAATCCCAATGATCCGGAAACACTACACATTCGTTCTCCGAACACCCCTTTCCTGAATATTTGAGCGTATCCTGTAATATACGGATATAAGGGAGTAAGAGGATAAATGAGTATTGCAAAGAATACATGCGCAAGCGCCACTACTTTCAGTGTTTTTACCATCTCATCAAAATCAATGAGATAAGCAAAAAAATAACCGCATACAGGAATCAGGTACATGTATATTCCCATAAACAGGGTTACAGAGTCAGACGGAAGAAAAGCCAGAGAAATGAAGGAAATGAAAATTCCGTATATAATGAATAAGAGGATATAGTTATCGATAGAACGCCAGCTGATTTTTTTCTGATTGGTTAAAAACAACGCGATTAATATAGGAATATTTAAAATAAAGGGGAGTTGGTTTCCCATTATTTTAGACAATCCGGGTAATAACGAATAAAGAAGAAATAAAATGGTGTTCATTCAATAATAATCTGCTTTTTGTATCCGATTTCAAAAAAGTTGAACGATGCAAAGGTATAAAATAATTGAGAGTTAAGAATTAAGAGTTATGAGTTTAAAATATCCATTCGATTTTTTCTTTTATTACTTTGGCCGGAACTCCTCCTGCCAAGCAGCCGGGCGGAATATCTCTGTTGATGACGGATCCGGCGGCAATGATAGCTCCATCGCCGATTGTAATGCCTTTCAAGATAATTGTATTGACGCCGATCCATACCCGGTTGCCTATTTTTATGGGCTCTTTTTCCGGAGTTGTGTTGCCGATTATTTCGTGTCCGTTGCTGTCGCGAATGATTGAATTTTCTCCGATAAGACAATCGTCGCCGATTTCGATCTTTTGATAGCAATATAAACTTACGGAACTGTTGAATGTGCTTCTCCCGATTGTCAGTTCTGCATTTTCATTGACGCTTATTTTTGCTCCGGAACATAACGTCACTTTGCCGGTGATATTCAGCTTTGAATGTTCTCTCATGATGAGTAGCGAGCGAAACGGATCTTTCCGAACCCAGCCGCGGTTGAACAGCATAAAAGATCCTTCTTTGACGTTGATTTCGGCTGTTTTATGAATGTATATACGGGCTTTGTTGCAAACGATGAACATGCTTTTTAAGTTCCGTTTTCCTTTCGCGGTCAAATGTATCCATAACGTGTGGATAATGTTCGGATTTATATCTCTGAGTATTCGAAGGTTTTGTTTATTTAAAGATTTGAACATATAGGTCAATGTTTGAGAAAAAATTAATAATCCGGGAATTATATGATCGGCATGTAATATTTTATGATAAATTCTTTCAATTCAGGTTGAATGTCGGAATTTAAACAACACACTTGTTTTTTGGACAAAAAATATGACACTCCTTCGTGCGGGCTATTTACGGAAATGATTTCGTATTCTTTTTCGGTTTTTCGTAAATCGTTTATTTTAAATTGATTGAGATCGGAATAATGGAGGTGGTAAATAACGATTTTATCGCAAATTTTGTATGAGAATCCCCATAGTCGATTGTAAAGAGCAAATAAAGTTTTGAAAACCGGTGATTTGTTGAATCCGAAAACCAGTCGATGCCCTTTTTTTGCCATATTGTAATGAATACCCATATTAGCATATTGTTGAAATCTCAGATCGGGGACATTGCGCATAAAACGGATCCGGTAACCCGGATACCAAGCCGGGTCGTCTTGAGTGTTTACACGGATTCTGTTTCCCCAAAATTGTCGCCACGGAACCACATAGCTTGCTTCGGATAATGTTATGTATTGTTTGAAATCGATGTTGATTCGTTCGTCTGCATCAATAACGAGAATGTAATCTCCGTTGCTTGCATCTTTCAATACATTACGGCGTACACTTTCTCTGAATGCATCTTTAAACATGGAATTATCCGGCTGTTTCCAGCGAATGACAATGACCTTGTCAGGATATTTTTTTTCGTAATCCAGTAATAATTCATACGTTCCGTCGGTACTGCCTCCATCCAAAAACAGGATTTCGTCTATTTGAGCATCCAACAGATTTCTTACCAGTCCGTCGATATATTTTACTTCATTTAAAACAAGGGTATTGGAGGATATTTTTATCGTGCTCATCGTTTAATTTATTTTTGAATTTGTTCCAACTTCTTTTTTATTCGGGAAACTCTTGCCTTCCATGTGTTTTCCTCTCCGAATTTCTGATATTCTTCCGTTGTATGTTTCAGTGTCAGTTCGTTATCGCAATATTGTCGAATCAGCAAATCGAAATCGGTTTTATCGTCGTATAAATAAATGTAATCACCGAATTTCAGTGTTTCGCCGTATTTTTTTGCGATGGTTGTTTTTTGGCAGTAAATATACTCATAGAGTTTTACCGGGTTGACAGAAAGTATCAATTCGTTTAATATGAACGGCATAATCAGCACGCCGGCTTTTTCCATGACTTCATATACCAATTCGTGAGCAACGGGACCGAAATAAAGCAACCGTTCATGTGCCGGAATTGTAACTTCTGAAGGTCCGAATAGAAAGAGATATAAATCAGGATGATTTTCCAGGGTTTTCAGTACAGTGTTGAAATCAAACCAACCCGAAATGGTTCCGATGTAGGTCATATTTTTGGGATGGGCTTGGAATGCCTCCCGGATATTTTCGGGTAAAGTCGCCGTACTTTTTTTGTCGTAAATGTTTATCGCATTGTTGATGATGGTAATTTCTTTATTTTCAATGTTATATCGTCTTTTCAATTTTTCTCTAAGATGTTCGGAAGTGCAGAGTACCACGTCTGCGCGTCGGATTAAATCCTCTTCCGCTTTTTCCATCTCTTTTTTCCAACCGGCATCTTCGGCAATGGCTGGAAAAGCTAAAATATCGTCCATACAATCATAAATGACCGTATGTTGGGGTGAAATGACGCTTTTGATGCTCCGGTAAAGGGTGGGAGAGGTGATCCAAATGTAATCGTATGCTTTTGTCTTGTTTTTGAGCTGCCGGCCGGTCAAAACCGAATTGAGTCTGCGTACGAAAGTTATCCGATTCATCGGCAGACGAAACAGGGTGGTTACTTTCAACGGCGAAACGGCTTGTGTCACCAGATTGTTGACGTACGGTTTTTCCTGGAAAATATCGACCCGGTAATCTTCGGATAATTCTTCGGCTATAAATTGGGGACGTTGTTTGATCCAATTCCAGGGTACATGGGTATAATACAGGATACTTTTCATTCCATCAATGATTTTACGATTCTTTGTACAGCTTTTCCGTCTCCGTAAGGATTATGAACTTTTTTCATGCTGTCGTAATATTCCCCGTCGTTCAGCAAACGGGTCGTTTCGGCGATTATTTTTTCGGTGTCGGTTCCGACCAGCTTCACTGTTCCGGCTGTCACCGCTTCGGGGCGTTCGGTTGTTTCCCGCATCACCAGCACCGGTTTTCCTAAACTCGGAGCCTCTTCCTGTATGCCGCCGCTGTCTGTGAGTATGAGGTAGGATTTATTCATCAACCCGACGAATGCTGGATAAGCCAATGGTTTGATCAGCTTGATGTTGGGCTTGCCGGTCAAGAATTGATGGACGGGATCTTGTACATTCGGATTTAAATGTACGGGATAAACGATTTCTACGGGATTGTTTTCGGCGATGTTCAACAAAGCTTCGCAAATATGAACAAATCCTTCTCCAAAATTTTCCCGTCGGTGTCCGGTCACTAAAATGACTTTTTTATCAAAATTGATGGTTTGTCGCAACATTTCGATTTCATCGTCGGTATATGATTTTAATTTGTCCGTGGCATAAAAAAGAGCGTCTATTACGGTGTTTCCCGTGACGATTATATGATCGGGATTCGTTCTTTCATGTAAAAGGTTGTCTCTTGAGTTGTTTGTCGGAGCAAAATGAATGTCGGCCAAACGACCGGTAAGCTGGCGATTCATTTCTTCGGGAAATGGCGCGTATTTGTTATAAGTACGCAATCCTGCTTCCACATGGCAAACCTTCGCTCCGCCGTAAAATGCCGCCAATGCCGTTGCGGTGGATGTTGTCGTATCTCCATGCACAAAGACATAATCGGGGTTGAAGTCCTCCAATACAGGCTTTAATCCGGTAATGACGTCGGCTGTGAGTTGGTACAGATTCTGTCCGGGCTTCATCAGGTTCAGGTCATAATCAGGTTCGATTTCGAAAAAAGCGAGTACCTGATCCAGCATTTGCCGGTGTTGTGCCGTTACGCATACTTTGGTGTCGAATTGTTCGGGATATTTCCGGAATTCTTTGACCAAAGGAGCCATTTTAATGGCTTCGGGACGGGTTCCGAATACCAACAGGATCTTTTTTTTCATTTAATTTATTTATCTTAATCGTTTAAGAATCGAACAAAACACATTCATCAACCAGAAGGAAATGTATTTTCCGGTCTTTCCTTTATTCGTTGTTTTTAACAATGTTATTAATAAAAACTTATTTTTTTCGGAATTGTTCACTTGATCAGATGTAAAATAGTTTTTTTCGAGGAACTTGGAGATAACTTCTTGATAAAAAGTATATCTGTCGGTGATATTCGAGAAAAACACATTAAACACCAGTTGATTGTATATTCGGAAGGCACAGGTGGAAAATTCTTTTCGGAATTGATCGATCCGGTTGTTTTTTGTCAACAGATTTTTGACATTGTCTATCAAAAATGAATAATCATCAATATGTTTTTGCGAAAATTTGGCGGTGATCGATCCGTTGCGAGAACGTCTGTAATGATAGTAAGGTTTGTCGGTCAGATAAATGACATCGCATAAAGAAATCCATTGCAACATCGGGTACAGATCTTCGAAATAACGTCCTTCGGTAAATCGGATCGTGTTGCCGGTGAATAGTGAATGCTTGTATATTTTATTCCAGGCACAGTTATTCATGTTTTGCGACAACAATACGTCTTTAATGGCTTCATCTTTGTCTGTGATAAGTTTTGAAATCATATCAGGCTGTACTTCTTTGGTACCGGTTTCGTATTCGAACACGAAATTACAGGCTACAATATCGGCGTTGTGTTCCAATGCTGACGAGTACATCTTTTCAAACATTTCAAGATCGATCCAATCGTCGCTGTCGATAAAAGACAAATATTTTCCTTTCGCATGTTTGATCCCTTCGTTGCGGGCGGCACCCAATCCCCTGTTTTCGGTTTTAACAATAGTAATATTTGAATATTTTTCGGCAAAATTTCGGGCAATATTTTCGCTGTTGTCGGTGGATCCGTCGATGATGATGATAATCTCGATGTTCTTTAATGTTTGATTGACGACAGAACCCAAGCATTGTTCAATATATTTTTCCACATTGTAAACGGGAATAATCACCGATATATCAGGGATTGATTGCATCATGCAGATATGAAATTCACTTTTAACGTTACGGTTATTTCTTCAGTTGTTTTGCCAAATTTCGTTTGAATTGCACGTATCGACAGTATAGCGCTACACCGGTATTATAGACTAAGATATTCAATAACCCTGATTTATATTGAGGAATGAAATACAGCTTCTTAAATGAATAGGTTTGGATATCTTTTTTAATGATTTTGACAGGATCTTTAATCGATGCATCACTGAAAATACGATCTATGTATTGATAAATGACAAAGATATTGATAAAACGTTGATAAAACAACACTTCAAATTTACCGATGTTTTTATTTGCTTCCAATATTTTTTTGATTTCAAATGCTGACTTTAACTGGCTGACGGCATGTTTGTAGGAAAATGAATTCATTGTCGATCCGCTTCGAACCAGATACCGGTATATGATTTCAGGAGAATAAGCGATTTTTCCGGCACGGGAAATTGCTTCTATGGTGAAAAGTTGGTCTTCTCCCATGCATATTTCTTGGTTGAATCGTATCCGGTTGTTGTCGAGCAGGCTTTTTTTGAATAAAAACCGCCACATTTCGATGTGCCAGATTTTTTTTGTGAAGATGCAGGTTTTCAGATATGCTTCTTTGTCGCTGAACAAGGTGGGCGCGGAGCAACATGCAGGTTCTGAATATTTTGCATCGTTGCGGATGATATTGCATTCGAATTGCAATAAATCCGGGTTGCAGTTTTCGGCGAAGTAAAGGACTTTGCTCAGGCTGTTTTCTTTGATCATGTCGTCGCTATCTACGAACAGAATGTATTTTCCTTGTGCCATGTTTAATCCGGTGTTTCTTGCCGAACTGACACCGCCGTTTTCTTTTGTCGCGATTTTTATGTTGTCGTATTTTTTGGAGTATGCCCGGATGATTTCCGGACTGTTGTCGGTAGAGCCGTCGTCAATAACGAGTATTTCATATTCATTCTTCGGAATGTCCTGATCAGAAACGCTTTGCAAGCATTTGTCGATGTATTTCTCCACATTGTAAACGGGTATGATGATACTTAACAGCACGTCGTGATTGATTTATTTTGTTGATTGTAAAACTTGGTTGATAACTTCGTTGTCGATGTTTTCGTCGAATTTGCGGGCAAACAGTCCCGGATGTTGTAAAATCATGTCGAGGTCATTTATGGTAAAGGTTTTCGGGCTTGTTTTGCTGACACCCCAATCGACGCATCTTAAATAATCAGTTTGTAACGACAACTCCGGGTTGTTTTTCAGGATCGTTTGCATCCATATTTCATCGGCGTTACAGGAATATTTGAACAGATTGAGGTATTTCGGATTATTTTGAATATATTCGATTAAATATGCTGTTGCTTCCCGGTTTAAATTTACCCAATTTGATCCGCCATAGAATCGGATATCGGGGAGTTGTCTTTTGCAACCGGTTTTGAATTGAATTTCCCGTATAATCCGGATGCATGCTTTTTGTATTTTGTCGATCAAACCGGAACCTGAATTATGTTCCCAATAATAGCTGATTCGCCCCAATCCGCCGTCTTCACCCCAAATTTTTGCGGGTAACAAATGCCAATCGACAAAACTGACCAGTCGATTTATATTTAAGAAGTCTATTATTTGTTGATTGGTCTTGATGGGTAAATCTTGCCCGCTGATGTGAATGTAATAATCGTAATCTTTTTTTACCGCCGTTTTAAATAATTCCAGCGGCGCTAAAATTCCGTTATAGCTTCCCCAATTTACCGCATATTTTTTGATGCAGAATACATTCGGATAGTGTTCGAATAATTTTTCCGATAAATTGCTTTTTTTGTCCAGATGAATGTACACATCAAAATCTTGTCGCAATCTGCCAACCAGCAGCCGCAACTGTTCCGGATTTTTATGGGCCAGTATGAGAACGGCTATTCGCATGATTTTACTTAAAGAAATATTTAATAAAATACCTGTAACGCTTAGTGTGTTGAAAAACTCTTAACTGATATAATTCTTCAAAATCGGGAATAAGCTTTTTCGGAACTAATTTTGAAATGACATCATTTCGTTCTTTTTTTTCCAGCTCTTTTGTTACGGCAGATTCACTGATTCCTTGCAGGTCAAAAAAACAGATCGGATAATTAAGGTGTTTTGTCGTACAATTTTCAAAGATGATTTTTCGGAAGAAAAATTCCCAATCGGAAACAATTTTATAGCTTTCGTTGTATTTATATTTATCGAACAGGCTTCTTTTGATGAAGCTTGCCTGATGTCCCAATGAACTGAAATAGAAATAGAACATCGTCAATTGATCGGGATAATAGCGTGTTTGTTTTTTGTCGGTCGACAAATAATAATCTCCGTATAAAATATCTTCGGTTTTGGGTTCCGAGAAAACTTTTTCGAGCATATCTTGGTCCAAAAAATAATCACCTGCATTCATGAACTGGATATACTCTCCGGTTGCTTGGTTAATGCCTTTATTCATGGCATTGTAAATTCCCGTGTCCGGTTCGCTTACCCAAAAACTGATGTTGTTGTCATATTTTTTTATGATTTCGGTTGTACCGTCGCTTGAGTTCCCGTCGATAATAATATATTCAATGTTCTTGTACGATTGGGATAAAACGCTTGTTATTGTTTTTTCGATCTCGTTTACCCGGTTGCGGACAACCGTAATAATTGAAAGAACGGGTTGATTTCCGGATGTCATGATTTATTTTTCAGTTTTTTTATTTTGTCGGTGATTATGTTATAGTTTTTTTCTCCGAGAATTTTTTTTATCCCGTTGATCGTATAATAAGCGCGCCAGCCGCCCTCAAAAATCCGCGCCGAAACGATGTGTTTGTACCATAATGTTTTCGGGTATTTATTATATTTTCGGAATATTTCGGAAAACTCTTTTTTTTTAATAACCTCCATGCTCTCGGATAATCCGCCGCCTTGGTATACGGCGATTGTTACGGGGATTTTCAGGAATTGTATTTTTTCGGATTGCATTCTGCATAAAAAATCGAAATCGGCTGCAATTTTGTACCGGATGTCGTATGGATTTTTTTTATGTAATTCGGTGTCGATTAAAAAAGATTGGTGGCATGTCGGCATGGTGTAATGCATCCTGATCTTGTTTTTGGCGGTGATGAAATTTTCCGCATTTTCCGATTTCCAGATAAAATTTCCGTAAACAATTTTATAGTTTTTATGCTTGGGGATGGCAGCCATGCTGTTTTCAATCACTTGATCATTATAAAAATAATCGCCTGAATTCATGAAATTTATCCATTTTCCCGTTGCCTTTGCAATGCCTTTGTTCATGGCATCGTAAATGCCGTTGTCGGGTTCGCTGCTCCAAAAGCTGATTTTGTCGGTATGTTTTCGGATGACATCAATCGTTCCATCCGTTGAACCGCCGTCAATAATGATATATTCGACAGCGGGATATGTTTGGTTGATGACACTCAGTATTGTTTTCTCGATATTACAAACATCGTTAAAAACAATCGTAACGATTGAAATTAATGTTTCGGATGTTATCGGAATATTTTTATACATTTGAATAATATATTCTTTGAATAAATTATTTATTAAGCATATTCTGATATACTTTTATATATTTTTTTGCTTGAATATCGGGAGAAAAAATCTCAGAGGCTGATTGTCTGATTTTTTCCGAAACAAATAAATCTTTCTTTTTCAAAAATTCTTCGATGGCTTTTCTGATACTCTCCGGAGAAATATCTTCTGCCAAAAAACCGTTGAATCCGGGTTTGATTATATCAAGCATGCCTCCGACGGGAGTCGAAATTACGGGGGTGCCGCAAGCCAATGACTCCAACATGACATTCGGCAGATTGTCTTCCCGACTGGTTAACATACATGCATCGGCTGCTGCATAGAGAAGAGCCATTGCACGTTGGTCCGATATTTTTCCGAGATAATTTATTTTATGTTTGCTTTTGATGTCTTTTATTACATTCCCTATAGCTGCAATGTAAATGTCGGAAGCATCCAGTTCGGAAAGTGCATCCAACAACAAATCTAATCCTTTCCTTTTATTTGTAACTATTTCACTGACAAATAATAATACAGTTTTATCTTGAGGCAGATTGAATACTTCTCTGGCAAATGTTTTTGTATAATTTTTAAATATGGAGAAGTCGATACTGTTTCTGATAAGATGATGGGGTCTTTCCGAGAACATTTCACTATGAGAAGACGCTTCATACATCCAACTGCTTAAAGTAACTATTTCCAAGTCTTTTACTTGATGTATAAATCTTTTTTTATATTGAAGTAAATCATTTTCTATTTTTCCGAATATTTCTTTATTTTCAATAACGTCATTGTAATAATGGAATCCTCCTTGAAAAGGATTCATATCATGTAATGTCCAAACAATCTTTTTATTTATTTTGGCAAAAAAACTATAATCAATAAAATTATTTACCCAATGCAAATTAATGATGTCGGCATTTTGAACCAACGGATGTTGTGATAAATCGTAGTTTGTACTAGGAAATGAAAAAAATTCGTAATTTCCTTTTAAATTTTTAACGGAATTCCAATTCTTATCGGCTTCTGTTTTATATAGGCCCAATTTCCTTAAAACGACATTTACGGTGGAGAGTTTGAACGGAGGAACTGAAAATACATTTTCTCCAAAAGGTGCATTCTCTAAACATAAGTAGCTGCTTTCGATTCCATTATTTAATAATGCATTGTGGAGTCTTAATGCTGCGATACCTCCGCCACCTGATCCGTAAGTCGATATGTGTAAAATTTTCATTATTAATTGCTTCGAGAATATTGTTTTTTAAGCTTATATATTTCTATGATGCAAATTATGCATTTTTTCAGCGAAAAAGAATACATTTTTGAAAATATATTTTTGAGAAGCTCAGAAAGAGGATAATCGTTTGAAACGAGAAATCCGAGCATGTTTTTTTTGGTGTTCCATTCTACTTCTATTTTTTCTTTTCGACTGATATTATCTATGCTTATTGGTAATTTACTTTGCCATTTTCGATGAAACTTCAATGTTTCATCATACCACACACGATTGTATTCACCTGTTGAAAAATGTTCTAAAAATATATCATAGCAAACAAGCACTTTATAGCCCTTTCCAAAAACCGACAAAGAATAATCTAAGTCATAACAATGGAATTTTTTTAATGTTTTATTATCGAAGAGTGTCTCTTTCCATACTTTTTGAGGAGTAGCCATAAATATGCCATCTATACATACACATGATTCACAACCGGAGGCTTCTTTGTTTATATCTTGGAAGGCATTTGAATTTTTGCTTCCTTGGCGCATTTTTATTTTGACAAGAGGCCCGGAGTTCCACCAGCCGCCTACTGTTTTTGTTTTATATTGGGAACCGGCTATTCCGAGCAATCCAACTTCTTTATTCTGAAAATAATATAGTAAGATTTTTCCCCAATCGGTATTTAAAAATGAAACATCTTCGTGAATAAAACATAATAACTCGTATCGGGCTTTCGATGCACCTATATTGTAAGCCTCACAGATTCCATATATATTTTGATTATTGTTTATACGAATGATTTCATGTTCAATGCCGATTGTTTGTTGAACATTATTTTTCAATTTATCATATCTGTCGATATTTGTGGAACAGATAATAATGCTTATCATTGTTTGGAATTTTTCAATTTGCCTACATTTAAGAAAGATATTTAAAAAAACCGAGTTTTCTTAAAAGATTAACGATTCTCGAAGATTCGATAAATCGCATTTTTCGGTATGCGTTTATCATATTCAGAAGTTCGGGAAATTCTTCTTCATAGATTTTTCTTTTTTCTCCTTCAACAACAGCCTTAATTTTAGGTTGACAACTCATTCCGTCCATAAAAAAATTTGAGAAAATAACATCCACAGCTTTATACGTGCATTTGTATTTAAAAATTGCCGTTATAAATAATTTCCAATCGGCCGAGATCGGTAAAGAAATATCATATAATCCTGTTTTTTCAAAAATGTTACGCCTTATTAATGAAGCAGGGTGAGGCAATGTGTCAAATATGAAAAAGTCAAAAGTGAGAGTTTTCGGATATTCCGACGGTTGTATGTATTCTCCGAAAATGTAATTGACATTTCCGTATATGATGTCTTTGTTTTCGCCATATTTAATCATTTTTTCAATGACATTTTCGTCGACGAGATAATCTCCGCTGTTGAGAAACAGCAAATAATCACCCGTTGACTTATTTATGCCTTTGTTCATGGCATCATAAACTCCTTTATCTTTTTCGCTGATCCAATAATCGATTTTGACTGCATTTTCTTTAATTGTATCAACGCTGCCGTCGGAAGAGTTCCCGTCAATTATTAAATATTCAATGTTGAGGTAGGATTGGCTTAATACACTTTTGACAGTTTTTTCCAATCCTGCTTTATTATTCGAATTAACTGTTATAACAGATACTTTATCAGACATTATTTCAGGTGTAGTTTATTACATTTTATTCCAAAAATCCAAATACTGTTGTGCCACTTTTATATGATTGTGGTGTTTCTCGATGTATTTAAGACCTTCGATACTTTTTTCTTCAAGAATTTTTTTATCCTGCAATATTTGCTCTACAACATTATAGATGGACTCTTTATCCGGTGTGATGTTGAATGCAGGCCTTAAAGCGGGTTCATTCAAAATATTATACGATTCTTCTTCGCCTCCGCCCATAACGACTTTTCCCAAAGACATGGCAGATAAAGCATTCATCGGTAAAGAATATGAATATAACTGATCTGCCAAAATATGAGTATTGTTCACTATATTGATGTATTCTTTATATGGTATGGATTCTACGACTTTCAATGATATATGTTTCTTATATTTATTTTCCAATTCGATTAAAGCGGATTCGATAATATCTGCACCTTTCCATATTATCCTGTTTTTTTGTTTCCCCAATAAAATTTTTATTTTTTCGCTCTTGTTTATTTTTATCGGAGAAATATCGGAAGGCGAAATAATAGGAAAAGGGATGTAGGTTAGTTTTTGAGAATAAAGATTTTGGTATGCTGCAAAATATTCATATAACCCCGCAATTAATCCGTTTGAATTTTCGACTGTGTATACATTTAAATTTTTGGTGTTTTCTTGAAGAAAATAATCGATTAATCCGAAATGTTGCTCGGTTTGTCGTTCCTGAGGAACACTCAAAGGAGAGTATCTGAAGAGGCCGCTTTTGCATGCTTGAGCAAAAAAATAATCATCTCCGAAGCATCCCAGAAACAGTTTATCATTGAAAGTTTTTATTGCTTTTACAAAATTTTTTATTCTATGCGGATAATCATTGACAAACAGCGGATTTATTAATTGAACAATATCAAAACCTCTTATTTTGGTTAATATAAATTTATAATTTTTAAGAACATCCGAATACTTACCGGGATATAAGACCATTTGTTTTTTTAAGTCAATATCTTTGTCGTAATTTTTAAAATCATCTCCATCGGAGGCAACGACTGCATGATGTCCTAATTGTTTAAGACCTTCAACCAGATTTAAATGTACTTTGCTATATTCACCGAACAGTAATATCTTCATATCTTAATAATTGTATCTCATACTAATGTAATACGTTAACCCGGTTACTTGCTATTAATAAGAATTCAGAGCGTTTACCACTCGGAGAGCTTCTTCTTCTGAAAGAACTTGGCTTATCGGTAAACTTAACTCTTCTGCATGAATTTGTTCTGTAATCGGAAACGACAAATGATTCCATTCCCGGTAGGCTTTTTGCTTATGGGGCGGAATCGGATAATGAATCAATGTTTGAATTTGGTTATCAGCCAGATATTTTTGCAGATGGTCTCGTTTTTTTGTCAAAATCGGAAAAATATGAAATACATGTGCATCCCGATTCTTAACCTGTGGCAAAATTATATCTTTATGCTTTATATTCTCAATAAAATATTGAGCAATTTCTTTTCTATGATAATTATCAGTATCCAAATATTTCAGTTTTACATTTAAGATAGCAGCGTGAATTTCATCTAAACGGCTGTTCACTCCTTGATAATCGAATACATATTTTTTTGCCGAACCGTAATTTGCCAATGTTCGAACCATTTCTGCCAAATTATTATCGTCGGTGGTTACGGCTCCGGCATCGCCTAAGGCTCCTAAATTTTTTCCGGGATAAAAGCTGTGTCCGGCTGCATCTCCTAAACTACCGGTTCTTTTATTATTGTATAAACAACCTGCAGCTTGCGCATTATCTTCGATTAATTTAAGGTTGTATTTTTCACAAATTTCTCCGATTGTTTCGTCATAAGCATTTTGCCCATAAAGATGAACAATCATTATCCCTTTGGTGTAAGCCGTGACAGCTGTTTCTATTTTTGAAGAATTGATATTATAGGTATTAATATCCGGTTCAATTAAGACGGGGTTCAGCTTGTTATCCGTAATTGCTAATATGGATGCAATGTAAGTGTTTGCGGGAACTATGATTTCATCTCCTTCTTGCATTTCTCCCAATTCAATATAAGCTTTCAATATTAATCGAAGTGCATCTAATCCGTTTGCTACACCAATACAATATTTTGTACCTGTATAATCGGCATAATTTTTCTCGAATGATTTTACCTCTTCACCAAACAAATACCACCCCGAATCAATGACTCCGGTTACGGCGTCTTTTATTTCACCGTCGTTTTTTTGAGTAATTTTTTGTATATCAAGAAATTTAATCATTTACTTTATTGAAATTATGCGAGTTAACGAGTTTATTAAATCATATCCGTCCCAAATGAAAGCGAAATCTGTTGTTTTTCCGATCGGAACAATTCGATCAATGCCGGAAGGTGCATTATTCGATATAAAATTGTTTAATTCCGATTCGTCAAACCCGAAATAAGCTAATGTTTGGTATTTATTGTTGATGATCGGTGTTATTTCATTCAAATGTGTTACGGAATATTCCGTGAAATATCCGGCTTTGCAACGAAAATTGTCGATGTTATCCGGTAAGCTTTTGGCTTCCGTTCTCCAAATCAAATTGTCTTCCGACGGTTCTAAACAGATATCCATACCAATACTCTGGGCATAAAAGGCCGTAAGTTTATCGACAGCCCAAACATCGGCCAGCCGATATTTTTGAATTACAAATGTATGTAATATATTCCAAAATCTTCTTTTTGCCTCTTTGATTGTTTGGTTTTTTCCTCTCCATATGATTAAATGTGGTGAAGAGCAGGCATTTTGATCGAAAAGGAATGTATCATTGTAAAAGCCTTCGGCTGTTTTTTCGGCATTTTTGTTTTGTAAATATTGATGAGCATCAATTATACAGATCGAATAACGATCGGCAAACGTAACATCGAACGAACGGGCCGGTATCGGACTTTTTCGGATATTTTCGATGGTTTGATCTCCGCCCCAAATGACTCTGATATCACAGATTGCCGATAATGTATCTGTTAGGTGTGATGATTTGTCATACCTGATCAAGGCTATTCGTTTGGTAAACAGTTGTTCTGCATTGTTTTCAGATAAAACTTGCCGGATGGAGTCTGCTATGATTTGCACTTGTTCGAAGTCTTTACTCGGAACTCTGACGATATTTGTGTTTCCGCTTAATACTCCGGCAATCAGAGAATATGCAAAATTTACGGGAACATTGGATGGGGCGATGTGAAACACAAGGCCGCGTCCTAATCTTAACCGGTTATTTTTGTATGCTTTTTCCAGATTTAGTATATTGGCTTTTCGGCAAAAAAACGCAAAAGTCGCAACATCAGGCATGCTTCGTGTACGCGGGTTACGCATGAGTATTTTCGACAGCGAGTCCGAGAATGAAACGGCTTCATCACAGAATGGTTTCAATCCTTTCTGATTGCGCAATGATTGCAAATCGAGAGCAGTCGGATATAATAAATGAATATTATCTGAATTTTGTGGCATAAGTATCGCTACAGCCTCTGATTTCGGCATTTTTAATTCGACCTTTTATTTTAAAATATTTACCTTTTCGACCGCACAGGCAATCATCTTCCCCTAATATCAGCCCTAAATCTTCGGTCAACAAGCTGTGTCCCGGGTAACTTTCGGGAAGTACGGATACTACTTGAATAATCCCTTCTTCTCCGTGATTTGCACGGGAAAAGTCCGCCGATCTTCGAATGATGACATCGGAAAAAATCGGCGCGTGTAAATGTCCTTCGGGGCATTCCATGCAGATGGAACCGGTTTGTTCTACCATTCCGTAATAATCATAGACTTGTCTGATTCCGCACACGTCTTTCAGTCTGCTTTTAAATTCATTCGGATGGACTTGTTCGTTTGTCAGTTTTTTCCAACCTCCTCCATGAATCATTATTCCGTTACTCAAATCCGGTCGAAAATCCGACTCGACTAATTTTTTATAGAAATGTTGCCATATCATAAAAGTAAATCCAAACAGAAATATCGGTTGATTCTTATTTTCTTCCAAAAAAGCTTTCATGCCTTCTATGTCAAGCTCCATTTTATCGTTTAAGGCATATTGACGCTTGGAACTGAAAATAGAGAATCCTATGATTCCTGCGCCGCGAGCCGAAAACATGAAACGATTTTTAAGTACTTCCGGACTATCTATGATCAGCATTGGAACTCGTTGGGTACCGAGATAATTTGTTACTATTTTGACTAAAGCTTTCGTTTGATTTCCGGCGGTTGTTTTGTCTAAATAAATTTTGGAAACCGCTTGTCCCGTTGTTCCGGAGGAAGTCATGGTTTTCACGACTTCTTCTCGCGGAATGCTCATTAAATCAAATTCTTTAAATAACCTGACCGGCAGAAAAGGTAATTCGGTATAATCCGGCAAATGATCGATATTGATATTCGTGGCATTAATCATTCTACGATATTCCGGGCAATGTTGATAATGATGCATGGTTAAATGACGCAACCGTTCATTCAGCATGCCGGATTTATCATGCTTATCAAGAGAATACGGAGGAATATTTAATATTTCTTCTATGGTCATTGCAGTTGCGAATATTGTATTTTTCCCGAAGTATTTTTCGGTATTTCATGAATGATTCGGACTATAATTGCACTTGGGTGGATTCCCGATTTTTGCGAAACTGAATTTTTTATTTCGTCTTTTATGTCGGGGTCGGTCAAATAGATGATTATATTATCGTCTGTACCGGTACAGGCACAATCCGGAGTCATTTTTTTGACGATTTCTTCTATCCGGTCAAGATTTATGCGGTTACCGAAAATTTTAACAAATCGTTTTAATCGTCCCACAAGGTAGTAAAAACCGTCTTGATCGAACATTGCAAGGTCTCCCGTATGTAAGATGCCTGAATTTATATCTCCGGCCGATAAATCTTTTTTAGTTTCTGCATAGCCCATCGAAACATTATCTCCTTGGTATATCAACTCTCCTGCGGTTTCCGGTGTATCGATGTTGTTTCCTTGCGTATCGATAATCGAGAATTTTCCTCCGGGAATGGCTATGCCTATACTTTTGTTTTTTTCGAGTGCTTTATCGCAGGGTAAATAACTCATTCTGGCTGTGGCTTCCGTTTGACCGTACATGACAAAGAAACGCTTGTTCGTTTTTTTTGTATAGTCGGCAAATTCCGATACTAATTCCGGAGATAATTTTCCTCCGGCTTGTGTCATGGTTTTTAATTCGGGCAGATCCATCCGTTCCATTCTTAAACGCTTCAATATCTGATACGTGTACGGAACACCTGATATGGATGTTGCGCCGGAAGTTTTCAGGAATGTCCAAAAATCTTTCTCCGTGATGCTGTTTGAGGATAATAAAATTGTAGCTCCTTTTATGAGGTGGCTGTTAATGACGGATAATCCGTATGAGTAATGCATTGGAAGAACGGTTATCGGACGCTCTTGTCGGTTTATATTCAGATACTCGGCAATGGATTCCGCATTTGCGATAATGTTTTTGTAAGTTAGTTTTACGAATTTGGGACTTCCGGTACTTCCGGAGGTAGTCAACAGTAATGCCAAGTCTTTATGCATTTCGATTTCCCCGGAATATATCTTTATTAAAGAGTAACCCGACTCTGAAAAAAGAACTTCTTTATCAGGAAAACCGGACAATAGGGTAGAGGGCAGCCAAAAGTAGTTCGGAGTGTATATTTCTGTCAGATTATCCAGGAAAGCTCTGTTGATCCCGGAATCAAGCAACAGAGGCACGACTCCGTTTGAAATGAACGAATAATATCCCATTAATGAACCGGCCGTATTTTCACATAAAGCAAAAACTAAAGCCCGTTCTTTAAGAAACGGCTTCATTCTTATGGAAAATTCATTCAATTCTTGATATGTTTTACATTCGCCTTTATTTGAAATAAAAGCTTTTTGATTTGCAAATTCAATATGTAATTTATCGAATGGGAACATTTTTAAGAAACAAATTGATATTTTAACAATATGTCTTCGACTGAAAAATACAGAGTCGGCTTGTTTTTTCTCAATAAATAATCATAATCTTCGTTATCGGGTTAGAACCGGATTCCATATTTTTCGGATAATATTTCTTTCCCTTTTTCGTAAGAGGAGAGATCGATGATGTCATCTGTTTCCATCATCAGGTCAAATTTGTCTTCCAATAAAGCAATCAGACTCATGTGGCCTACAGAATCCCACAACTGAACGGATTGATAAGCCAATCCTTTTAATTGTTCCGCTTTTATCGAAAAGCTTTCGATGAAAGCGGCATCATATAATTCGTTATTGTTCATATTCATGTTTATTATTTTTTGGAGCAAACATTCGTAAATGCAATTGTTTATATTTTTCGAAGTCGGAAGAAGATAATTCATAATAATAATTTAATTCGTCTTCCGATATTTTTGTCGGTTTAAATGTTGAATGATAACGTATAACGTTTATATTTTGTTTTCTTATGTCAAAATGCATCAGTTTATCCGGAAAATAAGCATAGGCCAATTCTCTTGTGATAATATCTGCTAAAATAGAAGCTCCTACCGGGGCTTCGGTAGTAAAAATCCAACTTCCGATTGTAAAAAAATGATCCGATATATTATAGATTCTGCATACTCCCAATCGTTTTCCATCGAAGGTTTCAAACATAAAGTAGAAATCTTCACCTTTTTTTTGGAGTTCTTTATATTCTTTAATCCATTGACGTTGCAATTCGACATCCGAACTCGTAAATCCGAGATATTTACCCAAATCCGGGTCTGTACGCAATTTTACTATGAAATCGGCATCGCTTTCATTAACGAAACGCAGATGCAATCCATAACGATTTAACGAGAAATCATCATTGCTTGTCAACATCTTTCCTCAATTTTAAAAAATCGTCGTAAATTCTGATGTAATCCGCTTCGTTATACTTGTGCGAAGCCAATACCAAACATATGGCGCCGGACGAAAATCCTTGTTCAGCTGCCCATATTCCGGGTGGAATATGTAATCCATAGTATGGACGATTGAGTATTACAGTCCGTTTATTTCTTCCATCATCCAAAACAACTTCAAAACTGCCGCTTGCCGCAATAATAAATTGATGACATTCTTGGTGTGCGTGTGCTCCCCTGCTTTCGCCTCCGGGTATGTCGTATAGATAAAATACCCGTTGTATATTAAACGGGATATCAAATGAATTATGAATAGGTGTAATATTCCCTCCGGGATTTTCTATTTTGGGTAATTCAATAACAGAACAATTGTATATATTTATATTGCAGTTATTCATAATGTATTAATTCACTTAATGTCAGGAAAATTTGCTTTAAAAGCATGGAAATCTCTTATGTAATCATTTTCGTCATAAATTGTAGATGATAAAACTAATGCCAATGAATTGGTTGAAAAATTTGACATTTCCCGCCAAATCATGCACGGAATATAAAGCCCATAATAGGAACGATTTAAGTGATATTTTTGTTCTTCTTTTCCGTCGTTTAACATTACATCAAAACTGCCTGATAATGCAATGATAAATTCCTGATTTTTTTTATAGCCATGGCCGCCGCGTTTTTCTCCTCCGGGAACATCATATATCCAATGACAACGTTCAATTTTGAAGGGGATATGATCATTCGCTTCTATAAACGATAAATTACCCCGGCGATCCAATATTTTGGGTAATTCGATGATTCGAGTTGTTTGCATTATTATATATCAATACGTTTCCGATAATGAGATTTCAAAAGGAATATTCAGTCTCAAAAATCCGGGGTAAGTATGTGTATTAACACCGGAAGCTTCATTCAATATTTCAAACTGAATGAATTCATCAATCATGAATAAAACATGTCTTTGATCTTCTCCGAATATCAGTGTGAATTTATATGTTCCGGCATTTAAAAGGTACGGATCTAATATTCCCGTAACTGTGTATATTCCCCTTTTGGAGTCTTTTGAACTTGATATAAGGGGACCGTTGTGGAATATGACTTGGTCATCTAACGTTCGTAATTCATAAGTTGCATCTAAGTTGATATTTTCTTTGTGATTGTAAAATTTCAATTCAAATTTTATACCGGATGAAATGGTCATTATATCTCCGTTGAGCGGCATTGCTGTAAATTTCAGAATCCTGATGTTTTGATTTCCGGGAGCATCTTCCATACGACCCTGATATTCAAATGATTCAATGGTATTATGTGATGTTTGATAATGATTGATTGCTTCTAATTGTGTTCCTTGAAATTCTACTTTGCCGTTTTTTAATACAATGCCTTTAGTACATAATTGCCGTATTGACGCCATATTATGGCTCACAAACAATACCGTTCTCCCTTCGCCTTTTGATACATCCTGCATTTTTCCGATTGCTTTTTTTTGAAATTCGGCGTCACCGACGGCAAGAACTTCATCCACGACAAGAATTTCCGGTTCCAAATGTGCCGCAATGGCAAAACCCAAACGAACAATCATTCCGGATGAGTATCTTTTGGCAGGGGTATCGATATATTTTTCAATGCCTGCAAAATTAACTATTTCATCTAATTTACGGGTAACTTCTGCTTTGGTCATCCCCATGATGGCTCCGTTGAGATAAATGTTCTCCCGTCCGGTCATTTCGGTATGGAATCCGGTGCCTACTTCCAGCAGAGAGGCTATTCGCCCGTGCGCTTTTATATCTCCCGTCGTCGGGCGGGTAATACGCGACAATATTTTCAGCAGCGTCGATTTTCCGGCGCCGTTCTTTCCGATGATACCCACAATGTCTCCCTGTTTGACATCAAACGTAATGTCCCGCAAAGCCCAAACGTAGTCGCTGTCGGCTTTTACGGAGCGGTCATTTTCCGATCCGACCTGTAAATACGGGTCTTCTTTTCCGCGTATTTTATGCCACCAGCGATTTAAGTCGTGGGAAATGGTGCCGGTTCCGATGATCCCCAGTCTGTATTGTTTGGATATATTTTCGAATTTAATTGCTGTTGTCATTTTTTAATCCGGATTGTGAATGAGAAGAGTATGTCCCGATTGAATTACACAACATCCATGAAATTTCTTTCTATTTTATTGAATACGATTGTGCCGGTCAATAAGATCGCAATCGTAAATATGAAACTGTAAGTCAAACTGCCCCAAGAAAAAATGCCTTCTCCCAGAAATCCGTATTTGAATGTTTCGATAATCGGAGTGACGGGATTGTAAGAAATGATCCACATATATTTGGAGTATTGTCTTTCCATGATCGACAACGGATAAATAATGGGGGTCGCATACATCCATAGTTGTACGCCGAATGCCAGGAGGAATTTCAAATCCCGGTATTTTGTGGTCATCGCAGAAAATAAGATGCCGAATCCGAGTCCCAATCCGGCCAGCATTAAAAGCAGTAAAGGAAAAAGAAAAGCATACATGTTCGGGGAAACATGTTTTCCTGTTGCAAAGAAATAAATGTAAAGAACGATAAATAATGCCAGTTGGATGAGGAATTTCAATAAACTGGAAATGGTTACGGATAATGGTACAATCATTCTCGGAAAATATACTTTGCCGAATATATTTTGATTGGTAAGAAAAGTATCGGATGTTCGGATAAGGCATTCGGAAAAATAATTCCAACAAAGGATTCCGGCCATATAGAAGAGCGGTTGAGGTATTCCGTCGGTCGGGATTCCGGCAATGTTGCCGAAAACAAACATAAACATGATGGTGGTAAAGAGCGGCTGGATGACATACCAAAGCGGGCCTAAAACTGTTTGTTTGTATAGCGTTACGATATCTCGCCTTACAAACATTTCCAATAAATCTTTGTATCGCAGTAATTCTTTTATGCCCAAATTTAACAGACTGCCCTGCGGCTCTATTACTAAGTCCCAGTTTTCTTGATTTTTATTCATATATGATATAAATGAAAAATAAGCGGGCAAAGTTACAAATTATTTTTGATTGATAATTCTGCCGGCATCGGATTGTGTTGTTTTTAAAAATAATTATAGGTTGTTCCGATACGGTTAATTGCCTGACAATAATTTTTGATATATTTCGAGATATTGCTTTGCTTTGTCTTGAATGTTAAACCGGTTTTCGATGTCACTTCTGATGTCAGTTTTGTCAAAATCGGTGTTTAAGCCGTTGTATATGGCATTTTTCAAATCATTTTCGGTAAAATCCTCGGCTATAATTCCGTTGAATCCGTTTTTGATTATATCCAGACTGCCACCGGTGGGGAAAGATATGACCGGTACTCCGCAGGACAGAGCTTCGAGCGTTACTTGTCCGAAAGCTTCTTCCAAAGAAGGCATCACAAAAAGATCAGCGGCTGAATAGATAACGGCCAGCTCTTTTTCGTCTTTGACAAATTCCAGTGTGGTAACCCCGTCGGAAAATTCTTTTGCACCTTCTCCGAATATATAAATATGACATTTCTCCTTGAAGTCGGATGCTTTGATGGCATTCATCAAAATTTGCAGTCCTTTCCTTTTGTTGACGAGCGAGCTTGCTCCGAAAAGCAGCATTTTTTTATCTTGAGGAATGCCTAATTTTTTTCTTGACGAATCTTGAGGATAGGGTTTGTAAACAGACAAATCAATTCCGTTGTAGATGATCTGCTTCGGAAAATCTTTCAGAAGCGGACTTTCCTCGGTTTTTTTCATGACCCATTCGGAGATCGGAACAAAAAATATATTTGCGTTTTCGAGCGCTTTTTTTCGTATCGATAAATTTTCGGCTATTGCTTCTTTGAATTGGTCGAACGGAAATAATTTCTGATAATGAAATCCTCCGTTACAAGGATAAAGATCAGGCATGCGCCAAACAACCGGTTTTTTATTCTTTTTGAAAAAACTCGGTTCATCCAAGAAATCACCCGTCCAGTTGAGCTGTATGATGTCGGCCTTTTTATACAACGGGTGTCGGGTAATGTCATATTCCGAATACGGAAACGTAAATGTTTCGTACCATTCGGTAATGTTTTTTAAATATCGGTCTTTTTTACGTCTGATGCTATTGTTTCTTATATGTTGCAGTAATCGACTTATTTTATTGATTTTTATTTCAGAGAAAGAAAAAGAATTAGGAATATTGTTGTATTTATACAAAAACAACATATTGGAATCGATTCCGTTTTTCAACAATTCGCAATGTATTCGTTTGCTTGCATTGGCTGCACCTCCAAAGTCGGTGGTATTGATATGAAGAACATTCATTTATCTGATGTTTAAATCATTTACTGTTAAATTTCATCGACCGTTTGTCTCAAAATTAAATAATACCTTTTATTATTTTCCATTCACAATTTGCATTCACACAGCCAAGATCCACACCTTGATACATAAAATATTGGTCACTTGTATCCTCAACAATAAAAGAGGCAGCACAAGATCGAGTGCCTACAAACTTTTGGTTAGGAATATGCAAACATGCTGAAACAACATAATGATTGGGTACTAAAAAGAAATGCGGAATTATCATTTGAAGTCTATAATTTCCACCTTTACTGATAAAATCTTTTAATGAAATATTTTTATTAAAAATTTTCCTTTCTTGTCTATCTGCAACAGTAACGCCCAAATATAAGGAAGAAATAAATTCTTCCTTAATAGTTATATCAAAATTGACTGTTATTGATTCTTCAAAACAAAATACATTTTTAGAATCATTATTATTATTTGATAATTCCATTTTTTTTATATCGGTAGTTTCCGGTTCCATATTCACGAAAACTACATTTATATTTTCAGCATTATTTTCCAAATAATAATCTACCGCATCTTTTACCATACCGGAATATGCAACAGAACCATTTTTCAATATAACTCCTGTTTTACACAAATTTCGAACCGCTCCCATATTATGACTTACAAACAACACCGTTCGTCCTTCTCCTTTACTCACATCCTGCATTTTTCCGATCGCTTTTTTTTGAAATTCGGCATCGCCTACGGCCAGAACTTCATCCACCACAAGAATTTCCGGATCCAAATGTGCGGCAATGGCGAATCCCAAACGAACAATCATTCCCGAAGAATAACGTTTTGACGGCGTATCGATGTATTTCTCGATTCCGGCAAAAGCAACGATTTCATCCAACTTTCGGGCGATTTCAGGTTTGGTCATTCCCATGATGGCTCCGTTGAGATAAATATTTTCCCGTCCGGTCATTTCAGGATGAAATCCCGTTCCGACTTCCAGCAAAGAGGCGATTCGTCCGTGCGCTTTTATATCTCCCGTTGTGGGGCGGGTTACACGAGACAATATTTTCAACAGGGTCGATTTTCCGGCGCCGTTTTTTCCGATTATTCCGACTACATCTCCTTTTTCGACATTGAAAGTAATATCCCGCAAAGCCCAGACATAATCGCTGTCGGCTTTTACGGTGCGGTCATTTTCCGATCCGACTTTCAAATAAGGATCTTCCTTTCCTCGTATGATATGCCACCACCGATTTAGGTCATGGGAAATAGTACCCGTTCCGATTGTACCCAACCGGTATTGTTTGGATATGTTTTCGAATTTAATGGCTACAGGCATATCTTATGATAAATAATTTGAATGTTTTTTAAATTAAAATATTCCTCTTATATAAATATAATAATTTATGTAAAGTGATCTTTCGATAAATTTGTACCGGATATCTGTTGACAACTATCGGTAAAATGATTTAAATGAGGTAAAGTTATAAAATAATAATTAATATTTGAAATAATACTGCTTAAAATTGTTTAAATCTTTATAAAATGCATAGAAATTCTTAAACGATTTGTTTTTTTGTTCGAGAAATCAAAATTATTATTCTCACAAAAACGAATTACGGCAAAACTTCTATCTTCCGCCTGTTCTCGAATTGGTTCCGGTGTTTTCGGAATCTTGATTGTTGGTGTTTTTTGTTGATTGTGTGCGGCCGCCACTGCTTACCGGGGCGCTTGTGCCCGCATTTTCAGATGATCTTGTGGCGGTGCCGGTACGTCCTGTTCCATTGCCGGATGTGCGATCGGTTTCCGATGTTCTTGTGCGTCCTCCTTCCGGCTGTCTGCTTCCCGATGGTGCATTATCCGTTCTTCCTCCCGTGCCGGAAGGATTCGGTTGATTGGAATTTCCGGATCTTTTCGGTTTGTCCTGATAGCGATACATCGGTGCAACGGGCGTTCCGTATACAGGTGTGACAACCGGCGGGGCGGGAGCGGGTATATAGGTTGTTTCTTCGTACATCAATTCGAATCCGGTCAGATAATCGTTCCAGAACTCGATCGCATAATGTTCTTTTTGATACGTTTTGTATTCCAACACTTCCTGAAAGCCGTCTTGTGTTTGGCGTGCGACCAATATCCGTTCCGGTTGACCGAAGGATTGGACGGTTTGAGCTTTACTCATACCGAATGTCACTTTTCCGGGATCGAATGACTTATACACGTCACAGCTTATGACGTTTAAAGAAACGATAAGGAGGAGGATTATTTTTTTCATCGTTTTTTAATTGTTAAAATTAATGATGAAGATTAGAGAAAAAATAAACCGGTTCGTTTAAGCCCATATCAGGATGTATAACAAATTTTAACAGTCTTTTTTCTAGAAAAAAATAAGGTTATTTTTACCTCTCATAAAAAATCCTTGCACAAAACTGTTATGCAAGGATTAAGGTGGAGTATAGCGGACTCGAACCGCTCACCTCGACACTGCCAGTGTCGCGCTCTAGCCGGATGAGCTAATACCCCTTACATATAAGTATGTGTTGTCAATGCAGCTTTTTATATGCGCCTGTCGACATCGACTGCGCAAAGATAAAACATTTTCGTAAATATATGCATCGGATTCAAATCAAAAAATTCGTTCTCGTTCACGAAGCAAAGGTAAAAGTTATTCTCTTATAAAAAATGTCATTTATTTTCCATATTTTAAAATTTGGTTTTGGTTTTGCTCATTTAAAAACAATTCGATATTTATATCGCAAAATCATCTGAATTATACCATATTAACTCTTACTTAAGTTGAAATAAAGTCTGTTTTTAGTTGTTAAAATGTTAATAAAGCTATATTATGGCGTAATTTGCAATAGATTTATATTACGGGCATCGTTCTGTCAATTATTCTGACCACATTTTTTAATGTGGTCGGGTACGGTTTTGCTCATTATTACATCATCTATGTCCCGTTGCTTGTGATTCCTTACGGATATACTACCAATTTTCTTTATGATAAAATAAGCTGTAGAAAAAAATTAAATATCAGCGTGTTGGCATTCGTTGTTAATATTACGGTGTTGCTTAATCTGAAAGCAAGAGCGGAAGAAAATTTCGGCACCTATTTCCATGAAAGGGAGAAACTTTCGGAAGAGGCAGCTTATTTTAAAGCCGAAGCGGGCATCAAAGACAATGATAATGTTCTGGTTGTCGGAAACGGATGTCATTATTATCTGTTGACCGATACTTACTCCAAATCAAAATACCCGTATTGTCCTCCGGCAACTTTCGATAATGAAAAAAACAGTTCGGAATATATCGATGAGATAAAAAAAGAATATCCCAAGATGATCATTGTCGACGATATTTATAAACGTGTCGTAAAGAATAAAGTCGATGGAATAGATGCTGTATTGGCGGAAAACTATGAAAAAATAGGAAGGTTGAGGAATGATCACATCGGATGGGCTAATGCCGATTTTTGGGTGTTGAAGAAAAGATTATAGACAATATATCCGGACGGAAATTCTCAGATCCGATGCATTTATTTTGAGCAAATTCAGTGCTGTTTTTCCGGCAAGGGTGAATTTTTTGTGGCATGATTAGTTGTTTGTGTTGTTCGTTTTCACGAAAAATCATATCCGATATCCGATTATCAAAATTATAAGTATTCAAGAATTCTTATTCTCCGCTATTTCATTCTTTCTTTGAAACAGTGTTTAAATGACTAATATAACCGATGCACTGATATTCAAATTCCGGCACATATTTCTTGCCACAAACAAAGCCGGTTCGCTTTTTCCTGTCAAATATTCTTTGACACGAGACGGACTTACTGCTAACAATTCGGAAAGTTTTGTCTGATTGATTCTCATTTCATACATATTCAGTTTAATAACTTCCGGCAATTCAAATTTTTTACGGGATATTTTGCTTCTTCATAATTGGCAATCGAATCGGATCTGTTGTCCGATTCGATAAAATTTTTATTGTCCGTTGGCGTTTCGTTTCCGACTATCCGACTGCATCGAGTAACTCTTCTGTTCTTGCGTAAACTGCATTATATTGTTTTTCATTCTTAATCATAACATCATATATTGTTATTTTGATTCAAAAAACAGTACTTATTTCTTATATTTTAAAATTCATTTTTGATTTTAAGTTTTTTTGTATTTTTATTATTTTAACTTAATTTTACAGTTATATCATTGGTTATATCATTGAATCATCTGAATATGGTCGATTATTTCAACATAGACTGACTAATAACTCTATCTTAATTATATAAAAATTCATAAAACGGTATTGTAATGTAATTTATAATATTGAAAATCAAATAGATATATATTTTTATATGAATATATTATTTATTTGCTTCTTTTTTGTCAATAATATAGTTTTGACGCATCAGAATTGTTCTTTTTAGGATTGTAAGATTAAAATAATCTACTACCTTTGCGCCCTTAATTATTTCTCCTACAATATGAGAGGGCTATTTAGTTCTCAATGTAATTCTTTTATTTATTTATTCTAATTGTTTAAAATATGGAAAACATTTCTCATTTTCAAAAGAAAATGCGCAGGAAACGACTGCTGATGCTTATTTTCCTGTCATTATTGCTATTTAACAGCAGCTTGAGTTATGCTGTTGTTCGTTATGTAACCATGGGAGGGAACGGAACGAAAGACGGTTCCTCATGGGCCGATGCTGCTGACGATCCGCAAGCCATGATCAACAAATCAGCGGCGGGAGACGAAGTTTGGGTGGCCACAGGACTTTACTTTCCTACTCACAGTGCGTCCGGATGGACAGAAACCAACCCGACGGGTGTAAATTCCGATCCGAAAGACCGGAACAATGCTTTTGTGATGAAAACCGGCGTAAAAGTATATGGCGGTTTTACCGGTAAGGAAATGACTGTGGATCGGAGGAATTGGATAAAAAACCTGACAATCCTGAGCGGAGATTTCGACATGAATGATTATGGCAATAATCCATTTGCTTTTCAATCCGTTGAAAATGCTTTTCATGTAGTGATAACGGCAAATACGGGCAGCGGCACTGTATTGGACGGCTTCAGTATTCAGGGTGGAAATTATCCCTATAATTCGATTGATGAGATTTCCGTAAATGGGTGCATGATCAGAGTTGATCAGGGCGGCGGTATTTATGCCTCGAATTCGGAAATATATCTTTGTAATCTGGAAGTAAGACGAAATGATGCCCCTGAAAGGGGCGGGGGACTTTATTGCGAAATGTCTTCGAATTTAAAAGCCTATAATGTTTTCTTTTTCAAGAACTTTGCAGCCAACGGCGGAGCTATTTGTACTTTCTTTTGTAATCCCACATTTAAGAATGTGATTATTGCCGAGAATGAGAGTGGCCAGGGAGCAGGTGTTCTCAACGTGGGCGGACCGAATGATTTGGATATCAGTACCCCTAAATTTATCAATACGCTTATTCACAGTAACTTGGGAGCTACTCAGAGAGGACATGGTCGCGGCGCCGGTATGTTTAATCAACGTTCTTCGCCCATATTATTGAATTGCAGCGTTGTGGGAAATATCGGAGGAATAAATGACGGCGGTGGAGGCATCGGTATGTACAATTCTTTTAACAGCTTTCCCAAAGTATATAATACCATTATTTGGAATAACGTGGCGGCTGATTATGACAATTACTCGTATTTCAATGATTATGTGGATAATATAACAGATAACAGTGATTGTGTAACGGAATACAGGAATAGTTTGGTGGAGGGAATGGATTTGAGCTTATCGGGCGGATTGAATGCCGCACAACCGGGTTTTGATCCCATGTTTTTTGCCACCCCTAAATATTCATTTCTTGGAACATCGGAGGGGTACTCCGGTACGTTTACGTTAAAACCGGGAAGTCCCTGTATCGATGCCGGAGATGCAGATTTATATGAAACTGCTTGCGGCAGCGATTTTACGGGTTGGGATGAAGAGTACGCACTTACCCCACCTCCTTTTGCGGCATCACCCGATAATTATTTCGGCACATTTCCGCCGTTTTTCGGAACGTGGTATCCCATGGATCTCGATAATTCCGGACGGGCTGCTCCCCGCAAGGGCGGCACAACAATCAATATCGGAGCTTTCGAAGAAGTGATTCTGTCCGTTGATCCGGGCCCGAACCCGAAGGGTATACGCCGGTATGTAACCATACCCGGCAGCGGAACGAAAGACGGTTCGTCGTGGGATAATGCTTCCGACAATATACAAAAAATGATCAATGCATCATCGGCGGGAGATTCGATCTGGGTGGCTGCGGGAACCTATCTGCCCACTCACAGCGCCGCAGGCTGGACAGAGTCTTCTCCCACTGGTGTAAACACCGATCCGAAAGATCAAAACAATGCTTTTGTGATGAAAACCGGCGTAAAAGTATTTGGAGGGTTTGCAGGCAATGAAACCGATTTGAAACAACAAAACCGGATTAAAAACAGAACCATCCTCAGCGGCGATTTCAACGGTGATGACGGTGAGACCGGAGCGGATGATGCCTCACATGCCGAAAATGCACATCATGTGGTAATTTCCGCCGGAGCCGGATCGTGGACCGAGTTGAACGGGTTCACCGTTCAGGGAGGCGGTTACTTTACCGATTTTGATGATCTCGAGCAAGATATACGTGTCATTACGGTGAATGGAGAAGAAGTGGGGTTGAGAAACGGCGGTGGAATTCATATAACCAATTCGTCTGTATCGCTTCAAAATCTGGATATACAAGGGAACGGCGGCAGCAACGGAGGAGGTATATATTGTGTCAACTCTTCCGGAGCAAAGGGATATAATTTAAATATACACAAAAACTCGGGCCGTTCGGGTGGAGGTATAAATGTTACCGGCTGTAATGCCAAATTTAAGAATCTCGTGATTTCTCAAAATTATGCAGCGTATGGCGGGGGGATATCCAACGAAGAAGGTTTTTGCAGGCCGGAATATCTCAATATGATGCTGGTCAATAATCAAGCCGATTTTTACATAGGCTTTGGAGCCGGCATGATCAATACCAGATCTGCTCCCATCATCACCAATACTACAATTGTTTATAATTATGGCGGACAATGTGCGGGGATGATTAATAATTATGCTTATCCTGTCATCAATAATTCGGTTATTTGGGATAATAACGCGTTACCGGCTTCGACATGGTACCCTTATGTTGATAATGTCACTACTTGGTCCGGTGGTGTTACTTATAACAGCAGTCTTTTGCAAGGTGTTGACTTATCTTCTGTCGGAGGATTGGATGCCACACAGCCCGGATTTGATCTGATGATTGATCCTTCCACTGCCGGATTCTATGAAAACAGCCCCTGTATCGATGCGGGCAGTGATGCACTCTATGAAGCGGCTTGCGGAAGCGATTTCCTCGGTCGGGAAAATGAATATACGATTACCTTGGGTCCCGACGCTTTTTATCCCGGAAAGGAAACGCCTCGTTTTGTCGGAGCGGGAATAGATATCGGTGCGTGTGAGTATTATGTGATTCCGTCGCCACCACCGCCACCGCCGTGCGACGGTCCCGGTGTTATCCGTTACGTGACACAAACGGGGAACGGAACGAAAGACGGTTCGTCGTGGAATAATGCCTCTGACGATATTCAGGCGATGATCAACATATCCGACCGTTGTGATGAAGTTTGGG
>JGI24699J35502_11134166_pt1 | contig 42947 bp, 37 predicted proteins | sample TergutMp193P4_FD_35502 | JGI IMG/M metagenome (IMG submission 35502)
CTAGTCGTCGCCGCCGCATGATCCGACTTCTCAATCAAATACCCCAACTGATCACTAGTCGTCGCCGCCGCATGATCCGACTTCTCAATCAAATACCGGAGCCGGTCGGAAATCTGCGTCTCGCGCAGCATATCTAAGGTACTGGCGGTCATTGAATATATGGATAAGGGCTTTCTACGCTTTAGCTGAGGTTTACCCGCCTCTTTTGGTATCCATTCCTCATCCACCCCAGAATAAGGGTCCGTCAGAATCCATGCGAATCCCTCAGCCTCTGGCTCAACTTGCGGGCGAAATAGTGCCGCACTTTCTTTTGGCTCGGTACGTGGCATCTGTGATTCTGCAGGCACGCTCCTATTTTACAACTCTATAGCTGGATGACGCTAGCGCAGGAATCTCCTTTGCGGTACCTAGCAAGCCGTCTTATAAAAGGACTAGGGCGCTGCAACCGTTTCCAGTTACAGCGCCCTAGTCCAACAAGGCTACGACAAGAAAGAGCTCAAGCCATTCTATTCGTCATCAACATCGTCATAGAATCCGTCAATATCATCGTAATACTCGTCAGCTTCATATTCGGTAGTCCGCTCCAACTCTTCGACATTGGTAACACCACCGGAGATCGCGTCAACCGAAACCAAGTAACGGCCGTCGGCATTAGTTATGACGATGTCATAACGCATCCGTCCAGCACGATTGGCCCGGAAAGTAATGCGAGTGACATCGCCCCCGCCAACCCGGTCAATGGCAGTGCCTTGAGCTTCTGCGCTAGTGATTACTTCTCGGCTTAGGTCAAGAAACGTGGGACCCCGAGGGTCAGTAATCGCTTGACGATTCGCGTCAATCGCAGCCGCCCCCGAAAGCGAATTAATGGTAATCCTCGCTAAGCCGGCTTGCATATCCTCCGGATCAAAAATGTTGAAAACATATTCCAGTTCGCCTCGGGCATTAGTACTCATTACCACACGGGAAATCGTCGGCTGCAAGTACTCGTTTTCGGCTAACTGACGGGTGGTCAGGTGGAAAAACTCATCTGTGGCGAAATCCGTGGCGCGCGTCAAATCGATTGTGGCGTCGGTAATGTCAAAAGGAGTATTGGATAGGCTCGGCGGGCGTTCCCGAACCACTTCTTGCTGCGGGCCTGTGGCGGTGGTCGCACCTGCGCCTCCGCCACCTATGACGTCGGCTCCATCCGCTGCGCTGGCACAACCTGCTAGACCTAATGTCATTGCGAAGGTGGCAAGGACGATAAGCCTCTGACGTTTTCTCAAATTACTGTTCATGCTTGTGGGTGCCTTCCGAGTGACAATTGGGCTTCTACCATACTGTGCGTTTTGAGCAGCTAAATCACAATTGGCGCGATTACTACAGCTTTTTGGGGAATAGTGCCGGTTACGATTGCGCCGGATGCCTACATAGGAACTAAAGGATGCTATCGCGTTATGATGTATGCCATGGCGCTTATTCTGGATGCCGTGCCAAGGGTCACGCCCTTAATTCGCCGACGCCAACTTGCCCAATTGGATGTCCGGCCGCCGCTTGGCGACTATCTGCGAGGGATTTGGCGCTTTCGTAGTTTCTTATGGCTATTAGCAGTTTCTAAAGCCGAGAAAATCAACCAACGGGGATCCAGAGGCACTTTCTGGAATATCACTGACCCTTTGATGATTGCCACTAGGTTTATCTTACTTTTTGCTTTAGTATTCCCCGATCGCGAGCAAGCGAATACCATCGCTTTTATCACTATTGGTATTTTCACTTGGGAGTTTTGGGAATCTTTCATCATGAAAAGTTTTAAGTTACTCAAACAAAATGAACGCCTCATTAGCTCTCATTCGTTTCCGCATGCGATAGTTGTCATCGCAGATGCGCTGGCCGAAGCGCTTAATTTTCGCTACACCCTACTCGTCATGTTCTTTGTCGTTTTGATTTCCGGTTTTTTCCCGTATATGGTACCGATGCTTCCCAACTTTGCTTGGATTGGTGTGATCCCAGCGTTGCTGCTTATCGTGATTTGGGGATTTGGCGCTGCTTGTATTGCTGCTCGAATTGGAACTAAGTTACCTCATCTACGCAGATTCCTTGCTTTGCCATTGATGTTCTTACGGGTTTCGTCCGGGGTTATGTTCGCTGTTAACCGGTTTGTTCCTATCGTCGGTCAAACCACAGTGGACATTATCCAGCTTTTGCCCGGCGGTGTCTACGTTTACCTAATGCGGTCGGTGCTTTTGCAAGATCCCCTTTTCCCGCCGTCGCTTACCATGTGGGTGTTGGGAGTTTTTTGGGCGATCAGCAGCTTATATCTTGGTATCACCGTGTTCTGGCAGGGCGAACCTGACTACGGCAAGGAAGCTCGCCAACTTGCGCCCGATTCGCTCATCGTTGCTGATGCCGAGGATTGGGTCTGACCAAGGTCTGATAGCAGTAGCTACGCGGGTGTTAGCGCTAACCCAGTCCCAGTGTAGTTCATTCCCGCATCGCCAAGCGTTGAACTGTCGGTGGCAAAAGTAATTGTGGTACCCCACCCACTTGCGCGCCGGGTGTGGACATGGTATTGTAAACATGTCGGGACACACCCGATTGCTAGTTTTAAACAAGGGCATCTGCCCTCCAAGGAGACACAGCTACTATTAGTTGTGTCTCCTTTATTTTATCTGCGATAGGAAATCTTAACAGTGCCAGAACGTCTTGGTGATCTGAAAGATTCAAGTTACAGCAGACATGTTTCTGCAAGGTTCGGCGATTTCGTAAACCCTGCCACACCATGGCCTCGTAGATTATGGAACGTCGGAACATTCCTGTCCTTGGAAGAGCTTCACGAAGCTGGCTATTGGGTTGATCGGAGAGTGCTCAGCCAATCGGCAGTAGATTGGCTTAAGCACGATATGGAGGAATTGCTTGGACGAGAAACCGCTCTTGGAAGTAAGGATATACGCCGTGAACTTACCGCAACTCTAAAATCAGACCTCACGATACGATCAGATGGTAGAAGACGATTACGAGATATCATTGACCGCTCCCACACGGGATATATTGAACGGTGGGCGCATCAGGTGGCGACCGAATCGCCCCCTGATGCAGAATGGGCAAGTCGCGCGGTAGTTGCACATTTGCTTGATTCTGGGCATAGTATGACTGGCCTTCGTCGTTGGCACTCAATGCATCCGGGTCTATCTGCAGTTGACTTATTTACTGCCGCGGGTGCTTTAGTCTCCGCAAGCCCTACCTCTTTCCGAATGTGGGTTCCGGTGTTTGAGCTACCTGCTAAGATAGATCTCGATACCGTTCGAAATTTCGTTCCTGCAAATAAACTTAACGCAAATGTAGCCACGGTATTTCAAACCAATATAAAAAGGGCAGTAATTGGAAGTTTTGAGTATAACATAGTCGCGCGGGACGCCGAACGCGCAGCAGAAATATGTGCGGAAGTCCTTGATAGCATTAAATCTCGATTGCGATTTTCGCCGAGTAAAGCGAGCCGCTTGACTACTGCACCCAGAGTATTTGTTGAAGATGAGAAACGATTCATTGATCTAAAACCTTATAGAAGAGGTGTAGGCTTAAGTTCACTCCTCACTGCGGGAGAACTGCTAAATCATCAGCCCCTAAAGAATTTAGCAGCGAAAAGGAATTTCGTGGATGATGCATTCGAGTTAGCTGCCCCACTCGTATCCGGATCGACCGCGCCCGCAATTTCTGGATCTTGGGCTGCGCTTGAAGCGCTGTTAGTTGATTCAAGAGATAGCGATCAAAAGGAGGGCAAAGTTGTCGCCGCTAAAAATGCGGCTAGAATAGTTGCATGTTCTTGGCCACGAGCTGAGTTAACTACGCTGTCTTATCAGATCGACCCTAAAAGACTTGGCGGTAAGGAGTTGGTTGCCCGTCTTGATCAGACAACCACGAACCGCGCACGTTCAGAGGTAATAGCTACGCACATCCGCGAGGGAGGTAATCTTCCGCTTTCACGGTCCTGGCGCATACCGAGTGATTCGGCAGCGGTTACAAGAATGAAGAAACTAGTTTCTGATCCGAGTGATGTGTTGGAACGCGTTAGTGGCTATATGGAGTCATCTTTTCGTAGATTATACCGCTGTCGAAACGTTATCGTGCACGGCGGCTCAACACGAGGAGACGTCTTAGATTCTTCACTCAGAGTTTCGGCACCACTAGTCGGGGCAGCTCTCGACAGAATCGTGCATGCGAATATCAGTTCTGGAGCCACTCCGTTGATGCTTGCGACTAGCGCCGATCTCTCAATACAGCTTGCTTCTGACTCCGAAATGGGAAACGGCCTGACAGAGTTACTTGATCGGTGGTAGGTAGACACTTCATGTTTGATATTAGAATTAACTGTAGATTAAGCGGAACTAGGAGAGTTTAATGGCAACCAGAGGATGGGATCTGACAAACCTAGATTCACTTGCCCAAATGAAGTTGTATGATGCTCGTACCACCCTCGTCGTGAATGGACCTGCCCGAACCGACCTTTCAAATCGCACATACATAATTACCGGAAGCGGGCGCGGCGGTACCACGATGGTAACTGGAGTTGCACATTTACTGGGTCTAGAACTCAACCCCGGCGGTGTTGGTAATCTAGAAGACCCGCAATTTGTCAATGTAGCCCAAGGGCGTAGACCAGAAAAAGGCAAAACCCACGAGCCGCATAACCTAAGCCGTGAAGAGACCGTCGAGTACCTTCGTAATCGAGTAATCACTAACAATCAACATAATAGTGTCTGGGGTTGGAAAGATCCGGGGGTTGATTCATACTTGACTGATATTTCCAGTGAACTCCGCAACCCCCATTTTATCGTCGTATACCGAGATCCCATCGCGGTAGCGACCGCGTTAATCGCCGCCGACGAAACAAATGTGTTAATGGCAGAAAAGGATCCATTGCGACATAAAGTAGGCACGGTAATCACACCCGAACAGGCATATAATATGGTTACCCAACACTATTCCCGATATTGGGAATTACTCAACGAGCTAAAGTGGCCTACGCTTTTGGTGAGCTACGAGCGGGGTAGATCCCAACCTTTGCAACTTGCCGCTGAAATGGCTGATTTTCTCGGACTCGAATTAACCGCTGAGGTAACACAGAATATCCTTGCATACGTTTCGAATTCTGGCGGATATTTTCATATGCCACAAGCGATGAACACCATTTTAAACAAGAATCCTATTGCTGAGGTCTTAAAACCACCAACGGAGCCTACCGGCTCGGATGATGCTTTGCCCACCAGCGACAAGGTTGGCTTGATTACTCGGCTCCGATCACGGTTCACTACTCGATCTACCGAGAAGCGCGTTCAATAATGCGTTTTGTTGCGCCACTGAATCGGCAAGTGCGGCGATACTCGCTTTCAGCGCATTGCTCTCCGCGCGCTGAGCATGTGCTAGCGCTTCATATACCACCCCGAACCAGAATTCTGGCTCCGGAGTACTTGGTGGAGTCCAATACGGGTCTTCGCTAGAATTGGGCGTGTCGAAAAATAACTCGTCCTCGCTGAGGTATCTTTGGGCGACAGTTCTATTAGGGACCTGATATTCCCTAACTAGTTCCGCACGTTCTTGGCCTGACAAAAAATACTTTGGCAAATCCACTTTTGTTCGATTTCGGTGCGAAATCAGTTCAACTGCTTCCCGGAACTCCCGATCAACTCCCGCTAATGCCGCTTGGTGGAGCAATATGGTATATGGACGAGGGAAGTTCTGACTATTATCGCTTTCACCTCTAACGAAACCCGATAGATCCAGCAATCCCAGTATTGCCATAAAATCTGTCACCACATCCTTTTTCCTCAATTGTTGACTCTCGAACGGTCGCACAAAAATATGGTGAGTTCCGGGTAATTTTCGAAGATTGGTAACGACCTGTGCATAATCCAGTACGCCACTATTCTTGATCTTAATGACGAAATCCTCAAACGGTAGTAGTCGCAGCGGGGCACCGCCTTTTTGGTATTGTGCATATAACGACTCGACCCAAAGGTCTTGCCTACGCAGGTACACAATGTAGTTGATCTCGCATATCTCAGCAAGTTTTCTCAGCCAATTCATATAACTCAGAGACAGATCATCTTTTTGAACTGTTAGGTCATCGATAAATAACGGAAAAAGTCCCTCGTGACTGATTATGTAATTCGTATAACTAGATTCTGCAATTTCATTATAGATATCTTCCAGATTTCGCGTAATTATGGCAACATGTTGTGAGGTGATCGACCGTCCGTTAGTTGGTGTCAATTGTGGGTTATTCTTGTCATTGACGATCTTCGCGAAAGAATATCCTAACTTCGCATGCGAAACACCATCTCGCATACCTCTAGCTGATTGGAGGTAGTGAATACCATTTTCCTCGAGTGAACCTTGGTTATTGGTAAGAAAGTGTTGGATAGCAGTTGATCCAGTTTTATGCATCCCGAGATGTATGAATAAGCGCTTCATCTAATTCACCTTCATTCTGGAATTCTGGAATTCGGTATGCTTTCTTACCCAAATAGCCCTGTGCATAGCGGTCTTAAGGTTCCGTTCGATCAGTTAGTCTCATTCGTAAACTATAGCCTGGCCACTAGACAGTCGCATAATTTGGGGGCGAATCATTGGCTATCTCCTTGACAAAACCTTTGCTCTCGCCTAACGTCGCTGGTAGCCAAGCGGCAAGGGGAGGATCATGGTTAAGTCATTGATCGTTCATATTGGAATGCCCAAAGCTGGGTCAACCGCTATTCAACGATTTCTGGACGATAACACCACCCCGCTGGCTGCTTTTGGTATCGCCTTTGTCAAGGCAGGTCGGGGCCGTCAGCCTATTCAACACGCCGCCCTGCATACGCGGGGCCTAAACCTGCTTTCAGACAGTCCGATTTCCGACACCAAAAGAGCGCTAGTTGCTGAGCAATGGGAACAGGTAAAAGCCGAAATCATTGCTGGTTCGGCTTCCACTTATGTGGTGAGCATGGAGGGGCTCTATCCAACGCTGATCAATGACTCTGCTATTTACCGGTCTTGGTTTTACGAGTTACGCCAGCACTGCGAGGTCAAGATCTGCGTCTATTTGCGGCGGCAGGATTTATGGGTCGAATCATTATTTTCGCAGTTCAGCAAAGGCGACCATCCCAGCCGTGCGTCACATGACATCATCGATATGTGGCATAAGCTTGACGACAAAGGTTACCTTAATTATGACCACAACCTCAGCCAGCTCAGCACTTTGGATACCGACCAGATTATTGTTCGCCCTTTTGAGACTGTCCAGTTAGTCGGCGGTGACGTCGCAACCGATTTTATGAACGTTCTTGGCGTACAAGATCTTAGCACATTCAGTAATTCACTAAAGGCGAATGTAGCTTTTCCGCGCGGCGACACTATTTTTCTCCACACCTCCAAGCGTCTAGGGTTACATCCCGAGGCTAGGGAGTTGGTGCTTAACAATCAGTCACCCTTTGCGGTGCCCGAGCAGCCAAGGTATATTCTCGCACCAATCGAACGTGTCCAGTTGCTTGCGCCATACCAAGCTGGCAACAATCGCATCGCACACGAATATCTCGGCCACAACAGGCTGTTTCTCGCCAATCCAAACTCCGAAGAAGACCCATATTGGTCACCGCCGATCAGTCCAACTCCAGAAGAGGTCAAGGACAGGCTAGGATTGCACTATTTATCCGATAGACTACCCTAAGCTAAAGGGAGTGGTTGGTTCGAATTTCAACAGAAATGGGGCGTAATGACGCTGATGATGAATCGGGAAAACTTCGAATATCTCGTCGCTTGCTTATCACGACGAACTAAAGGTAAGAAATATGAGAATTATGTTATTAATCGGATTTGGTACGAATTGGCAGATCCTGAGCTAAAGCCGGTAACTCAACAATATGTAAACCGCAAAATTGGTAGCGACGGAGCAGGGCTGCTCAACTATGCAAATGTTGCTAACGACTCTGAAGAAGATCCAAACCATGCGTTCATTGACCTTTATTTTCCGCAACTTCGAATAGGCGTGGAGTGTGACGAGTCGCATCATGCAAAACAGATATCTCAAGATGCTAAACGCCTTGTGGACATCAAACGTGCAATCCCCAAATACCAAGAGATCCGAATTGACGTGAGCAGCGGTGACCCGGTCCGGATAGAGAAGCAAATCTCTGACGCCGTGACACAGATTCGCCACCGAAAGGCCGCGACTCGGGGCTTTCACCCTTGGCGCGTGGACAAATCTGACTTAGAAATTGCACTAGAGTCAAGGAGGTTGAAAGTGTCTGACGATCTCCTGTTCCGCCATAATGGTGACGTGAAGAAAATCTTTGGCGGCAGCCAACGTCCAAGCTATTTCAGTACTAATCTTGACCTCAACTCCGACTGGAAAGTTTGGTGTCCAACCATGGCCAGTCTGCAACGAGGTGAATTAGCTTCAACCAACTCAATGGGCATAATCAACGTCTTGATTGCGGACGGTGACAAGTATATGATCGGTGAGGCATTTCCAACAGATGAATCTGTACATCAACGGAAACGGATAAAGGAATTAAATAAAAAGCGCCCGAAAGAGGAAAAAGCGCCACTGCCCCCCTTTCGTTACCCCGAGCTGTCAGAGAATGACCTCGCTAAGAAGCAAAGCGAAGACTGGGGGTCTGCGAACCGCATCGTTATCCCGCGGGTTAAAGATGCGATTGGTCGGAAGGGGTTTCAATTTCTGGGCTTATTCAGTCCGCCAGCTCGAATTGAGAACTACTTGGGGATCGACTTCTTTATCTTCAATTTGATTAAAAACGAGGTCGACCTTAACAAAATTCCCTCTCTAGCTGATACCAAGCAAGCCTGATGGGACTCTGAACTGAATTGGCTCACCGCCCAACTTCAAGATAGGATGGCGTAGTGCCTGAAGTTGCCGATCCCTTTAAACACGTTGTCTTACCAAATCAGCGTGTCGAAAATACCCTGACCGGCATCGTTGGGGATGACTTACCTGATTGGGTAAGAACTTTTCGCGGCAAACACAGCGATGCGCCGGTCAGACAAGGGGAAAAGGTTCGGCGGCTATCGTACAACACTGTGGACACCTTGCCGGGTAAGTATTTTTGGGGTGGTTTCGTGCCAACTCATCCGGGTCACTTCGTCGGTGAGCAGGCCTCTCGCCTACTAATATCCGCGAAAGAACAACCAGATGCCAAAGCACTATTTGTTATCCAAGGGAGTAAGCGCGCTAATAAGACACAGCAACCTTCCGAACTCCCTTCTTGGTTTTGGGATATTTGTTCTTGGTACGGCATAGAACCGGATCGAATGGTATTCATTGATGAACCGGTGGTAGTTGAAGAACTGGTGGTATATCCCCAGGCTGAATACCTGCCGAATGGTGCTCCCAGCGAAGCGTATCTCGATGCCCTAGACGAGAATTGGCGGAGCAAAGGCCTAGCACCTATTGAGAGTGATATCCTCTATGTTTCGCGAGCTGCTAACGCCCTAAGGTATAGCGGCGAGCGTTACCTTGAAGATCTCCTTAGAGCAAATGGTGTGACAGTAATTCGACCAGAAGAACTGAGCAGCGAATACGAGAAAATGCAGTACTTTGCCGGTGCTAAACACATTATTATCAACACGGGCTCGGCAGTCCTATTCCGGAATATGCTCGGCAGGGTTCCGCAGCAATTCACGCAGCTGATTCGCTCGCCCCAGTCTGAAAAGACGCTAAAGTTCAACGGTTACCAACGCGCTGCTTTGGAGCCACGCGTTTCCGGAATTGACTACATTGATCTTAGTCGGGGATTCATCGTTGGCCCGTATGTGGAGCCGAAACCGACCATATTAGGACAGCCCCCACGGAAGAATCCTTATCAAAGTATCAAGCCCCCACCGCTGCTCAGTAAAGAACGCACAATTGAATACTTCTCCACGTTAGGGGTTGACTTAAAGGATCAATGGGTCGATCATCAACTAGCGGCAGCGGAACGTGAATTTCTCCTAGAGTTTCATAAATGGTGCTTTGAACGATACCCGCAGCTAGATCGGCTCAGGATTACGCAGAATATTCGCACCAGTCTAGAAGCTAATCGAAATGGCGTGACCCCGAACGAATCTGTCACAGACGTCCTAGTTCCGTTGACTGAACTCCCCTACCTCGGCGATATCCGGACAGGCAGCGAATCCCTAGCGAGTGTTGATCAGAAACGCTCACACCTGAAGCCCAAAACACCGGCTACGAATCCGGAAGCAAAGCTATTAGATGCGATTGCTAAGTCAGAAAACTATATTCCGCTCCAAGAAATCATGCCGCGACCTCCGTTCTACAGACTCTCTGACACCGCCTACCGGCGTATCCCCAATCTTGATGAAATCACCGATGCAAAATTAATAAGCGTAAAGACGTTTGGTCAATTACCAGAGTTGTTTACCGCGCGTAATACCGACCGTGATCCCGCTAACGTTGAAATCTTTGGTCTCAAGGGAGCTGGTGCTAGAGAAATTTCCCGCTGGGTTAAAATGGATTATCTGACGGGCCCCGGCAATCTGGAAAAGTACAAAGTTCTTATTCCTAGAAATGGGATCGGATCAGCGAGAATTGCGGCACCTAAGCAAGCCCACAGCAGTTCCTACTTCTCTATCGGATCATTTGGTACCTTGAAGGAAGCCGAGAACCTGCTAAAGTACCTAGCTACCGATTTCGTCCTGCAACTGCGCGATGCTGGGTTAGCAAATAACTACACGATTCTCGATGCTTATGCCCGGCTGCCGCTTCAAGACTTCACCGACAACTCCGATATTGATTGGTCACAATCACTTGCGGAGCTGAGCCAGCAAATAGGCGCTAAGTATGAAATTTAGCCGCTGTTCAGTGTTCCATGTATCAGCGAAAGTTAAGAACTAGTGACAAATTTCGCGCTATACGAGTATAGCACCAATAACATAGGCGATGATATCCAGTCAATTGCCGCGCGGAGATTCCTGCCTCGTGTTGACTATTTCATTAATCGCGATCAATTGTCGGAGTTTCCTGGTGCTCCCGATGGCTCGCTAACGAAACTTGTGGCGAACGGTTGGTACATGCACAAGCCTTACGGTTGGCCTCCCAACCTGAGAGCAAATCTGGATCCTTTACTAATATCTATGTACATAAAGACCTCAGATCCCCACGTGATGGAGGCCTTTTTTAGCCAGCAGTCGCTAGAGTACTTCCACGCTTACGGGCGACCTATCGGAGTGCGTGATTTGCACACTTTGCGTGTCTTAGAATCTAAGGGTATCCCCGCATACTGGTCAGGTTGTCTCACGCTTACCCTTACCGCTAATACCGCCTATCAGCGTGGGGACTTTGTATTAGCGATAGATGTGTCAGACGCAGTTTATGAATTTCTTAGGGATAATAGCACCAAACCGGTCTGGCGGCTGACAGTAATGATCCCAAAGGATCTGCCGCAAAAGCAACGGTTCGAACTAGCTGAGTACTACTTATATTTATATCAAACTGCACATGCCATTGTGTCTTCCCGTTTACATGTAGTTTTACCGGCAACTGCTTTCGAAACCCCGGTACTGCTGGTGAAGGAACGCACTTATAATCCACAGCGATACTCTGGTTTGCAAGATTTAGTCCGGAACGCTTACACCGAGGAATATCTAGACAATTTTGGTATCTTCGATGTAAATGGACCAACACCCAATCCAGATATGTATCTCGCGAAACGGAGTCAGTTAGTCCATGATGTTGCAACGTTTACTGGGTATGATTCGGTAGCAACGGATCTAGTCCACACACGTCAATTCACACCCGAACACTTATCCTTACAATTGCTGCAAATCATAGACCAAACTCGCCGCGACGGTGAGCGCCAGTTAGCGGCACATAAAACTGCGTCTAAAGCGGCCAGGCAGGAACAAAGAACTAGAAACACTCTCCTAAAGCAACGCTACGACCAACGTCTTGCCGCCGCACGGGATGCCTACGAAAAACAAAAGGCACGGGCAGATCAATTACAGACTCGGCGCCACGGTTAGTATGCTACCTAGGCTCTTTTGTTAGCTCCGATATTCTTTGACTTTGTTGCGATACAACAAGTTCCAACTTCGCTATCCTTTCATCTTTAGCTGCAATGATATCGCGACGTTCGACTAGCGTTTGCTTTAGTGAATTTATGGTGGCATTCTTCTTATTCAGCTGAGCCATACGTCTATTGAGCCCAGCCTGGTAAAGTGGGAACAACTGTCTTACAATCTCGGTCATATCTCCGTATTCTATATTAGGTTCTATATCAGAAAAGTCATTGATTGATGCAGAGCGTTGATGGTTGAGTGATTCGACTACTTTCTGAAAACATGCCAAGACGAAATCGTTGTTGAAGTTATCCTGAAGGAATTGTCTGCCTACCTTACCAATGGTGGAGCGGTATTGCACATCATTGAGAAGTGAGAGAACATTGTCTGCGGCAGCTTGACGATCTCCCCACGGCACTGCGATAATACCCGGATTAGCCTTAGTTATTTCTAAATATGGTAGTTCATACATTACAACTGGTGTCTCAACCAAGAGCGGCTCGCTAAGCACATAAGGGAACCCTTCCACAATAGATGTGAAGATAAACACTTTCGCGCTGGCAAGAGCAGCGGCAACATTGGGAGGAGGACAGAAGCGCACATGATCTGTAATATTAAGCGACTCCGCTAATGCTACTAGCTCTAGCACTTCCGGAGAGTCCGCAGCTTTGGGAGAGTAAATATGTAGCGTGCTGCTTGGACGTTTTTGCAACACCAAGGCGAATATTTCCAATACTTCGGAGATTTTCTTTGTTGCCTCAGTAAGCCGACCTATCCACGCAAGGTCGCAAACATAGTTTTCTGCTGAGTTATCAGTTCTAATGCTATAGTTGAAATCAAGGGGATTAGGCAGGTAGTGAACATTTGGCAGACCAGCCAGTTGCCAGAAGGCTAAATCAGTTTCAGATAACACAGTGACAGCATCAAAACCAGATGCAATAGCGCGAATATCAAATATACTATTTGCTTGGCCTACCATGCCGTATAGGCAGAAGTTGTGACAAGTCAGCACCGAACGAACCGGGAGCGAAGTTATAGCGATATAAGCGAAGAGCGAGAATCTTGTCCACCAACTATGGGTCACAATTAAATCAATATCATAGTCACTAATTGCTCGCTCTAAGTCGTGCACGACAAGCGAAAAGTCCTCTTTGCTGGGTTCGTCGACGTTACCGAGTGGTAAAAAAGTACATTTTTCTGGAATTTCGAAAGGAAAGTCTTCTAGCGGGAATGGAGCTAATATTACTACCCGATAGCCCACCGATACTAGTAGTTCTGATTGCAGCGATACCGTGCGCAGCACGCCCCCATGACGCGGATGGTCACAATACAATCCAATGGTTTCAATTGCCTCTCTACCCGGAGGTAATTTCGGAAATTCGGCCCTGAGTTGCGGTATCAGGGGGAGCAAGTCGTTCGTGTTTCCTCTGTAATTCTGATATAACTCACCAATCCGTACCGCAAGCTTACTCAGACCCATACCACAATGTTACCTTGATCGAATCGCCCCCGCTCAATCAGACATAAGTTCTAGTTGTGATAGATTAAGCTTAAAGGAAGGGATGTGATCTGGATGGCTCATACCACTGGAACGTTAAATAGCGCTACGAACCTCGCTCCTCAAGCAAATGAGTTAATAGCCAAAATTAGGGATTTACGCCTAACCTATTTGCCAAAACAGCGGTGCGAGAGCCTAGTTAGCGCTGTAAGAGAGGTCGATCACAATGCTGTATCTGGCATATTTATTGAAGCTGGGTGCGCTTTAGGTGGGAGCACTATACTAATCGCCTCTACAATGTTACCCGACCGAAAGTTGTCTGTTTATGATGTTTTTGGAATGATACCCCCTCCCACTGATTATGATCCCCCAGAGGTTCATAATCGTTACAGTGTCATCCGCAGCGGTGAGTCAAGGGGTATCCGTGGTGATACTTATTATGGGTACCAAGATAACCTCTATGATACAGTCAAAAAGAATTTACAAGAATTCAATTGTCTAACTGAGAACGTCGTCCTAATAAAGGGACTCCTCCAAGAAACTATGGAAATCACAGCACCTGTAGCCTTGGCTCACATCGACGTTGACTGGTATGATCCGGTAAAATGTGCACTAAACCGTATCGCCCCTTGGCTGTCGATTGGTGGAATAATTATCCTAGATGACTATTCTGACTGGGGAGGGTGCAAGAAGGCGGCCGATGAATTTCTAGTCCAACATGGAAATGAGTTCATAACAGAAACTATCAAGGGTTCGCTAAAACTAACTCGTATCTCTGCAGCAACCTGATCAACACATCAGTTATGGGCTAAACTGGTATGAGTTAAGATCCCAACAGCATACCTCGCGCGGAGTGGAGAATGGTATGATGGCAAACTTGGAAAATGTACGGTTTTATGTGGGAGACAAACGCGCGTTCGCCGAATCGCTAGCTGGTATTTCGCAAAAATCAGTTTACGAACCTGGGATAAGAGTAGTTAAGAAAGCAATTATCTTACCAGAATTCAGAGCGAAAGGAAGCAAGAAATCTCAGCCGTTGCTCGGCGGAGTAGTAACCGCTGCGGGTGATTTCATAGCCGGGCACGATGTATACGGCTACGATCTCCCAGAGAGAGCTCAATACCAAGGGGAGATTTCCGACGGATATTCCTTTTCGCACCCGCCGGTAATACTAGATGAAACCGTGATATGGGGCGGTGGACGCACTCTGCACCACTTTGGACACACCCTTATCGAACTATTCGCTAGGCTCTGGTTTGCAATAGAAAACCCCGGAAAGTATCGCGTTGCCTTTGGGATGACAGAGCTACCAGCTTTTTCTTGGCAGTTACTGGAAGCTGCGGGCTTGCAACGAAGCGACATCATCTTTGTCGATAAGCCAACTCAATTTGATGCGGTAATAATTCCCGATCAAGATATTTTTCTGAAGTCTGCCACGTCCTCCGGTGTAAAGATTAAATCTGTCTTTGACAAGATGAGAGATAGCGTGCCGCCGGGTGATAAAAAGATGGTATACCTCTCTCGAACCAATTTGAGTCATAAGCAAGTAGTGCAACTAGCGGGCGAGAGCTATTTTGAAAAGTTCTACGCTGACCACGGATACGAAATAGTCCATCCCCAAATGCTACCAATCCCCGAACAGATAGCCATACTCGCTGGGGCCACCCATATCGCCATGACCCAAGGCACGCTTGCGCACCTGACCGCCTTTTGTCAGGACGGGGTGGAAACAACAATACTATTACGCGATAGGGAACCAGAAGATAATCTTAGACCGCAATGGGTGCTTCAGAATATGAGACATTCCCCAACCAACTTAGTGGAGGTACAGTTGGGTGGGGTTATGCCTTACTTTCACGGATTACCGCGTAAACGCATTATCTACCCCACCACTTACTGGCAAGAGTATGTCAACGATTATTTTGGTGAATCCATCCCCCGACCAGATAAAGCAATTCTGGCGGAGGCATTACTCGAAGGGCTTATTGCCTATACCAACGAATTCTCCGAGCGGCAAAACTGGCCGACGCTGAACAGAACCCCTAGTCCAACTTTCTACGATTTCATCTCAAACTTTGCTAGCCTGCTAGGTAAACCTATTGATCCCGTTGCAGCTGATCGGCTTAAGTTTCGGTTTGGCACTGCGTCGGATTCTAGCCTACATCCGGCTCCAATGGGAGGCAAGGTAATCCTTACCGGGATTCCGCAGGTTGGGGAAACCGTAACTGCAACGACTAGCGATTGGCAATGCTCTGGCAAATCCGAACTAAGTTACTTCTTTACTTGGACAAGGGCGAGCGACCGTTCGGTGCTAGAACAAACCATTACTCGCTCCCCAGTGGCCACATTCACTATCGCGGATAGCTCCTTAGTAGGTGATCGACTCCGCGTGCAAGTAGTGGCAAAAGGCGAAAACACCGATATCTCCGCAGAAGCCATCGCGAAATCCGACGCGATAACTTCTTGAAATATCCAGAATATAGCGAGTGAGACCTGCAGTACGCGGTTATGCCCCAGAGTAGCTATCGAGTGAGTAATATCCGAAAATCTGGGACAATAGTATCGTGGCGGAAACCGCGAACTAACCTAGGAATGCTTAGGCATTGTCGCTCGTACCATTCCTCCAATTCACCAGCTTGCAATAGTTCGTATTCCGTGCGGACAGCGTTTCCGCGGTTCGGCCCGAAATAGGTGGTTGAATTATAGGCAGAGCCAGCGTTCTCTACCCGACGTTTAAACTGCTCCCAAGACCGGACTTGAACTTCGAGTATCTCAAATGGCTCAATTGCAGAGAGTTGTCCAAGCAATGGGCCAGTAGCGTTGTGATTCCCTTGAGCTATCTCTACTTCTGGATCAGCACGATGGGCGATTTTTGCACCTAAAGGATTGCCTTTGATATTCCGCGTTGCTCGATTGCGCCAAATAAGCCTATATCTCCAATTGATTCTGGTTCCGTAATAAGGGAATCCGATCAAGTGGTCACGATGAACCTTGATTTTAGTGATCTCCCCCGGCGCCTGCTCTAGTACCTGCCGAATTGTTAAGTGCCGATCCTTGGGAAACCAAAACTCATCCGCGTCAATATTCAGCACCCAATCGGCTCCCTCCCGTGCTGCTTGCCGAGCCATCTTGGTCACCCACTGAAACTGCATCTTGTCGTGATTCGGTTCGTCTAATAGTGTCACAACGCCCTGATCCACAAACCGGAGCAAGATATCACGCGTACCGTCAATTGAGCCGTTATCAGTTATAATGAAATGATCAACGCCCTGCCTTATATGATGCTTTATATTCGCCGCAATAACATCGGCCTCATCCCGCACCGCAAGGGTAGCAACGATTTTCATAATTCGCATTTCCCAATAGCTTTACAAACAAGACTAGGTCTTTATTTTAGCAGTCCTTTCGAGACTTCTTTGAATTCCTTTGTATTAAAGATGTTCTTAAACGAGTTGTTAGGATATTGCAAGATATATTGTATCCTGTCAGCCATATAATCAAGAAGCGATTTACGCCGATCACTCATAACTCCTCCCTGATTGCCTGTTAATCCACAATGCAACCGATTACCGAGGGTCGATTAATTCAATAAGTTTATCCCCAATAACTAATGCTAACTCAGCGTATTTAATTGATTTTGCGTTGCCGATTCCAACGTTCTTCCCGTGTGCGATATCATTACGTCTATCAACCATCGCAGATAACTCATTTTTCAGGTATTGGTCATCTTCCCTAAGGAACGTCTCTAGTCTAGAACCCAACTCATGATCAAAATCTCCTAGTCTAGCGACAAGCTTGCCCGGCGACGGGTTGTTACCTCTGCCTAGATGAGACTTAAGAAAATTGACAACTTGCCTTCTAGCGTGTGCCTCAGCATATTCAGAGATAGCAGTCTCGAATACATACTCTATGTGTCCAACAGATCTTACAACTAAAAATCTACTCAATTCACTGGCAGCTTGCTCGACTTGTTCAGTAGGTTGATTGGCCGTCGACAAATTTTCGACAAGCTCTCTTAACTCGACCAGTCTACGTCGCGCCATTTGCATTTCTTGATTAGGCCACGCACGCCTCGGATCCCATGCCATTAGATATCAGCAAATGCCTTTATGGCCCTCGCCAGGCGGATATCAACTGCGTTAGGGTTCGAGGTCGAACCTTGAATCGCCATAAAGAACTGGTTATCACTGTCAAGTTTTGCCATTGCCTTACGCACACTTTCAGGAGTGAGCTCTGGATTCGAAGCGAGGCGTTTCATTAATCCGACGAATATCGCTTCCGTTTTCGCAGCGTTAACTGAATATCCTCCAGTGCGAAGAGCTAGCTTCCCTACACTTTCGTATAGTAATTTGCTTGCCTCTCTAAACAGTTTGCCCACCGAAAGAATGTAAGGTTTATCTTCGTTGAGGAGCCGGTATTTTCTCGCAAAGCCATTTAAGAATGACTTAAGAGGGGAGGAATACTCGTCTGCATCACAATATAGCGCGAAAATCCTAAGTATCAACTCTTGATCTCTTATGCGTGGCGATTCTTTTCCATACAAACTTCTCCAATCACTACTTTGGTTTAACTCCTCTAGGTAATCAATAAACTTCCCCGGGTAAAGAGCAACACGAATTTCATGTGGAGTAAGAGGGGTACCGCCCGAATTGAGGCGCTCAAATATTTGGTAAATTGCTTCCATGTCGTCAGGCCCACTAGCTTCAACAATGGTCGCATTGAAATATGAGTTATCAAGCGCAAGCCGCAAGTCCAGTGATAGACTATTATAAGTGAGATCCTTGAATTTGTCACTTACATTCTCAAGGCTAAATTCTCGATGATTGTGCGAACCAGCATAGAACTTTTGCAAAGTGATGAGTCTCTGTTGTCCATCTAGAACTAAATATCGATTATCTTCTTGTCTCACAAGAAAGATTCCAGGCACAGGGTATCCCAATAAAAGCGATTCGATAAATCTATCCATTTGCGCTTTAGTCCATACAAATCCGCGCTGAAATCCCGGTGCGGATATGTCAGGGTCATTGTGACCGAAGCGAGGAACCTTTATATAGTCATTGTTTAGACGTTGGACTAAGCTATCGACAGGAAAATCTCGCCCTTGAAACGATACAGGTGCGATCTCGTGCTCCGCCTCGCTCAACTGCTCTTGCTCAGCAGGGGTTAGGCTAGTTGGCTCTGGATCTTCGAACTGTTCACTGTTAACATTGGGCTCACTCGTCGCGATGGGTTCAGTCTGCATATCTGATATACTAGCACGTTTCTTAAGAACATGGAAGCACTCCGGTTTCAATACTGAAGTGCAATGGGATTGTCTTGGTTCAAACAAAGCAGTTGGAGTAGTACGGCGGGGTATGTCAGCTGCGAATCTTGCGAGGTCAGTTGCTTGTCTCGGCGATGAAGCCGTGCAGTTATTCATCATCAATATCCGAAAAAGCGCAATAACTGTCAACTGTGCTTCGGGCGACAAAATTCGTCTGCGCTCAACGCTGCGCGAGCCACTGGTTTATGTAGTCGAGGTGGGCGTCGGTCAGGGATTCGTCCCAAGTACGGGGGTAGGTCATTTCGGCGGCGTTGCGCCAGCGAGTTTCAATGTCGCGGCAGCGCTCCACGGCCTCGCGTAAACCAGCTACAATGCTATATAGATCAGGCGTCACCGGAATGATATTCTTGTTGATGCTCTCAAGATATTCAGGCGTTTTGGTCGCAAACGTATTAGTGACCACCACTGCCCCAGACCCACCAAGATCCATCGGTATTAAACTCGGATGCGGAGAAGCCATCAGGGTTAAGCAAACATCGAAGTTAGAAACAGCTTCAATATACTCTGCCAGCGGCATCCGCGGCAAATGGATTGAGTGCACGCTGGGCGCCAATTCGACCTCACCCTCCCCTAGGCCCATACCAATACAATCCCATTCGGCAGGGTTAAATATTCCTTGCCGATACGCCTCAATTAACGCAAGAGCAGTGAGTTCAAACATATTCCGATCCACCACTGGGCGGGAATAGAAAACTAGCGACTTTTTGGTTTTCGCCTCATTTAGCTCAACAAAACGGTCATGGTCGAGCAAGGTAGATGAGCAGGCATTATTAAAGAAAGTGCCCCGCAGTTCACGGGTTCTGAACCCGCCAATATCGCGTTTGATGAACAAATCCATCAAAGCTTTGGTCGAGAAAAATGCATCGTAGTTCATTTCATAAGAAAGGTCAGACAACGCAAACGAGGAACTTCCCGGATAGAAGTTTGTTTCATAATCTTGGATCAGATACAAGAACTTCGACCGGCCTAATACATTGTTGATTTTCTCAGCAAAATAGGCAGAATACCAAACAGTCGCCACGCAATAATCATCCGGGCTGACATATAGCGGCTGTTCGCGCCCGCCAATATAGTCTACCTCTACTTCATCAAAAAGTTCCTCCATACCCGGATATTGCTGCAACCGCTTCCGCGCTTCTTTTTCGGAAAACACAAAAGTGTCGAACAAGACTAAGCGCACGTGTTGACCCGTTTTACGCAGGAATCTAGCCAACTGAAAAACACCAAAGAACCCTGCCGACACGGAATGGAAATCGAAAGCTGGTACCAGGACGTTAATTGTTGGTTGGCGAAAATCTACCACTTGGACATCGGGCAAATCAAATACCCGATTTAGCTTGCGTTGCAAATAATCGCGGCGGAAAACTAGCTCAGGCGGAGCATCTTTGGGCAATAATGGCAAGGTCTCAACATAGATACTGCCTAAGTCATCCATAATCCCTATGCGGTCGGCAACTTTGAGCATTGAGTAGGCGGTGCGTTCCACCGGATTTTTCAACTCGGTTTCTGGATATACCATTTTGGTATACGCCCGCTCAATCTCATCGGGCTTAAAAACTCGTTTTCCGATATCTACCAGATATTTGGTTACCACCACATATTCCTTTCGCTACCGCATTGCGGGTAAGATTTAAGGTATTTACTGGCCATAAGCCGATGATTGACTATCATGGTTTACTCAACCAATTTCGGATAAAAACAAGATGCTCACCTGTCAACGCTTTATTCCAAGTGCGCGGATAGGCGGTCTCCGTCGCATGTTTCCAGCGTGCATCAATATCGCTGACGCGATCAACTGCCTCTCTCAGCCCTGCGACAATGCCAGAGAGGTTAGCGGTCACCGGGATGATATTTTTGCTTATCGTCTTAAGATACTCAGCGGTTTTGGTAGCAAACGTGTTAGTCACTACGATTGCCCCCGAGGCCGCTAAGTCAGCGCAAATCAAACTTGGGTGTGAGGAAGCCATCAGCACAAGACAGATATCGAAATCAGATACGGTAGCCACATATTCACCCAATGTCATACGCGGCAAATGTACCGAGTGCACGTTTGGAGCAAGCTCAATCTCACCTTCGCCAAGCCCCATGCCGATACAATCCCATCCCGAATCAAATATGCCCTCTTGATAGGCTTCATTCAGTGCGAGTGCCGTAAGCTCAAACATATTCCGATCAACTACTGGCCTTGAGTAAAAGACAATCGTTCGTTTCTCTTTATTTGTTTTACGTTCGATAAACTCTTGTTCGCTGGGTAAGGACGACGAGCTCGGATTGTTAAAGTAGGCACCATCCAGATGCCGAGAATCAAACCCACCAATATCCCGTTGAATGAACAATTCCATTAAAGCTTTAGTCGAGAACAAGGCGTCATAATCCATCTCATAGCTTAAATCTGCGAGCGCAAAAGATGAGCCACCCGGATAGAAGTTGGTTTCGTAATCTTGAATGAGGTACAGGAATTTAGACCGACCAATCAAGTTGTTTATTTTTCGAGCAAAGTACGCCGAGTACCAAATCGTCGCGACACAATGATCCGCTGGGCTAACATAAAGCGGTTGTTCCCGGCCGCCGATGTAGGCCACCTCGACCTCATCAAAAAGACCTTCCATGCCCGGATATTGCGTAAGCCATTTTCGAGTTTCTTTTTCGGAAAATACGAAGTTCTCGAAAAACACCAGCCGCACATGCACGCCCGTCCGTACTAAAAAGCGTGCTAGCTGAAAAACTCCGAATAGCCCCGCGGAAGCCGAGTTGAAATCAAAGGCTGGCGCCAAAACATTTATTGTGGGCGGACGCCAATCTGCCACCTGTACATCTGGTAAGTTATATACATTATTTAGTTTCTTATCTAAATAACGCCGCCTAAACACTAAGTCAGCGGGGGTATTTTGCTCTGCGCTGATAGAGTCAACGTAAACGCTACCAAGGTTTCGCATAACCCCGAGTTTGTCAGCAGCGCGCATTAAGGAGTACGCTGTCCACTCGGTAGGCGAGAACAGTGGAGTTTCAGGGTAGACAGTCTTAGTATAAGCGCGGTGGAAACCCTCCGGTTTAACTAACTTCTTGCCTATACTAACGAATTGTCCAGTTACCACCCTTCATCCTTTCAGTGCAACTCGACTATTCCCCATCTAGATAATGAGTTTAGCTACTATTCACCCTAACCGCTGCGGGCAACATCCGCAACATAACACCCTGTTCATTGCCTACTGCCTCCAAGGGTACTGGGCACAAAACCTCGGTAATCGCTAATGGATGGCATTAAGATATTTGGTATGGACACCAACCGGATTGCTCGGCTGGCGGCTCAGCCGCGCTGGTTTCGCGCATTAAATCGGCGCGCGTTGGTGACTGTTCAATGGCTCGTCCATGCGGTTAAGGGTACCCGGTTCGGCCAACAACTCATCTCAAGGCTCAATCAAGCGAGTAAAGCAGTAGGCAACCGGCGTTCATTGATTAGCGTCAGCAATGCGTCTGGCGCTCCAAAGATCGGTATCATTATCCCAGAATATGTTAAAACTGATGTCAGAATATATGCCATCGTTGATAAAGCGAAAGAACTTGGATTTCTGGCTCCGGTGTTTACCACAGCTAGGGAGATAACTAATGGAACCGACACCTCCGACTTTAAGGCCGTACTAGTCCGCCGTGATGGGGTTGATTTCCAATACGCAACTAAACTGCTCACGCATCTCCATAAATCTGGCATTAGGTTAGTGGTTGATTTGGACGACGATATGTTGTCAGATGAAAATAGAGATCGGTTAGTTAAAGATGGCAATTATACACTTGATGCGCTAGCCGCTCTAACAGAACTCTGCCAGCACGCAGACCAAATTATCTCAAGCACCGAACCACTGGCAAAAACCATTGCCCAATTTACCGACGCACCCATTGAGGTTTTCCCTAATCTGCTGGATCCAAAAACTTGGGCACCCCTGCACACACCAAAAAACAGAAAACTAGCGAGCCGCGTACCCAAAACAAAGACTCGCCTGCTATATTTTGGTACTCTGGGAAGGTCAGGCGACTTGGAAGTCATTAAAAACTTACCGACGCAGATAGAAATGGCAACAAAACACAAAACTATTGTCGAATTGCTCGGCATAACCACTGACAAACTTCCAAAAGGCTTCGACTCGTTAATTACAATGAACTTCCCCTACCACGAATTTGTTGCTTACCTAAAAGGCCAAGCAAATAGGTGGGAAGTAGGACTAGCGCCGTTAGCCGAAAACACATACAACAACGCAAGAAGTGATTTGAAACTACTCGAATATGCCGCTCTAGGTATCCCGGCGGTCGCCTCCCGAGTTGGCCCTTATTACAATGCCGACGACCTAGCAGTTTTGGTTGAAAACTCTGCAGCCGAATGGTGCGCGGCGGTCGAAAAGCTGCTAACCGATGCAACTTATGCCCAAGAAAGAGTCACGAAGGCACAAGAAGTGGTGTTGCACACCCGAATGGTTACCGCCGACGCGGCACGCCGTTGGGCAAATCTGGTACTCGGAAACGAGAGCCAAACAGCATTTGCCGAGTTTGTCGGCTGAACAATAGCAATGAGGTGAAATAGTGTTTAACAATCTGCAACAAATATGACCGCAAATAGAACCTCATTGTCAAGTAGCTTGTCGGGAGGCCATGCCACCAATCAGCCGGAAAAGTGGCCGCGAGAACCTGCACTGGCGCCGCTAAGGAGAGGCGGTCATAAGGCTGCTTGCTGACCAGACTTTGGGGATGCCTAATATATTGATATAACACTGAGGGAATAAAGATGACACGGCTAGCGCGGCTTAATGCCGGAACCAATCCGACAAAATCCTCCCGCAATCGCAGTGGCGGAAACGGTTCAACAGTACCAAATAACGTACGCCTTAGTAGTTTATTCCACAACTGGCCAGTGACTTGTTCTCGATAAAGCAATGGGGCGATATCCCTCCCAGCTATCAGCTGCGGCAGGTAAACAGTCTCCCGCTTTTTTCGCCCATCTGCCGAAGTTTGCCGAAAACTGCAAATCGCAACATCCGCAGCATTGTCAATACACGCTGCAACTAGGTCGGAAACAATCGACGGTTGCCACTTATCGTCCGCATCTACAAACCAGACATAATCTCCATTAGCCGCCGCCAGCAGGTCACACCGGGTAACGCCAATGCCAAGGTTTGTGCTGTGTATTAGAAGCCGCGCCTTGGGGTGACTCGCCACCCACGCAGCGACAAGTACCGCGGCGTCATCGCTTGATCCATCATCAATAAAGACGAACTCAAGCCGAGGGTAATCTAATAAATCTAACTGCTGTAAGGCAAACGAAATAGTACCAGCCGCATTATGGAAAGGAATTAACACAGAAACCAGCGGTAGTTGCCTATCCTCTAGCAGATCGTGCTTCATGCTAACACAATATCGTAATCACTGGCGCCGCAGACGAGATTACGGGTCGAGCCCGCAATGCCGAACAGGCGAACTCACAATGCTCGCTAGAAACGAGCTAGTTCGATTGCGGTAGTTGGTTAATCATCCCAGCTGCCACCGTCTTGTTAGTAGCTTCATCCACCAAGATGAACGAACCAGTTGTCCGATTACGATGATAGTTATCTACGAATAACGGTTGCGTAACGCGGAATTGCACGCGCCCAATCTCATTAAGCTTTAGTTCCTTTACGGAATCATCGCTGTGTAGTGTATTGACATCTATACGATATTGGATATCTTTGATAACGCATCGTGCCCATTTGGTGGTATGCTTGATGGCATACTTTTTCCCGACTTTCATCGGGGCAGACTCATCCATCCAACAAATAAGGGCATCAATATTCTGCAAAGCATCCGGAGCATTAGTAGGCCGACTTAGCATATCGCCACGGGAAATATCTAACTCATCATTTAACCGGATAGTCACTGACATCGGCGGGAAAGCCTCATCCACCGGCCCGTCTGGGGTGTCGATGGCCGCAATAGTGGATTCCAAGCCCGAGGGTAGTACCAATACCGGATCGCCCGGCTTCATCACCCCAGACGCAATAGTGCCAGCATAACCGCGATAATCGGTAGTATCGTTGCTTTGCGGGCGAATAACATATTGCACCGGAAACCGCACATCAACTAAGTTGCGGTCACTCGCAACGTGAAGCCGCTCTAGATGTGACAATAGCGTGGGGCCGTCATACCACGGCATATTCTCAGAACGCTTAACTACGTTATCACCAAGTTTTGCCGATACCGGAATAAAGGTAAAATCTTGGATGCCAAGGCGGGTCGCAAATTCAGTAAACTCGTCATGAATAGCGTTAAAAACGTCCTCACTATAACCAACCAAATCCATCTTGTTAACACAGACAACTATATGCCGAACGCCCAGCAGCGTGGTAAGGAACGCATGTCGCCTCGACTGCTCCAACACACCTTTCCGGGCATCAACTAGAATCAGAGCGACATCGGCGGTTGAAGCGCCAGTTACCATATTTCGGGTGTATTGGATATGACCTGGGGTATCGGCAATAATGAACTTGCGGCGCGGGGTAGCAAAATAGCGATATGCGACGTCAATAGTGATGCCGGCTTCACGTTCTGCGCGTAAACCATCAGTCAAAAGCGATAAGTCGGTATAGTCGTCACCGCGGTCTTTAGAAGTTTGCTCAACTGATTCTAGTTGGTCGGCAAAAATCGACTTGCTATCATAAAGCAACCGACCAATCAGCGTTGATTTACCGTCATCAACCGAACCAGCAGTGGCGAACCTTAATAAATCAACGGGGCGGACAATTGGAATTGACCCGGTAGTTGTTAGCGGCGCCTCGTCCAATGCGACTTGTGCAGTGTTAGTTGTCACTAGAAGTAACCTTCCTTCTTGCGGTCTTCCATTGCCGCCTCACTCACTTTATCATCGCCACGAGTAGCACCGCGTTCCGTCAACCGCGCAGCCCCGATTTCAGCGACAATGTCATCCATCGTGGCAGCATCAGACTCAACTGCGGCAGTCAAGTTTGCATCACCAACAGTACGATATCGCACCATCTTTTTCTCGGCCTTTTCGCCTTCGCGTAAGGGGGTAAATTCATTTACCGCATAAAGCATGCCACCGCGGTCAACTACCTCGCGTTCTTTCGCAAGATATAGCTCTGGAATATCAATATCCTCAACCGCCATATAGCTCCAAATATCTAACTCAGTCCAGTTAGATAAAGGGAAAACGCGGATAGATTCGCCTTGATGAACGCGACCGTTATAAAGATTCCATACCTCAGGCCTTTGGTTTTTTGGATCCCACTGGCCAAAATCATCGCGGAAACTAAATACCCGTTCTTTAGCGCGCGCCTTTTCCTCATCACGACGGCCACCGCCAAATGCAGCGTCAAACTCGCCCGTTTCAAGCGCCTCTAGTAATACCGGGGTTTGAATACGATTTCGCGAGCCGTTTGGTTCCTCTTGAACTAGTCCGCGCTCAATTGCATCTGGCACCGACGCGACAATCAAGTTCAGCCCAAGACGATCTACCCAACGATCCCGGCATGCCAAAACTTCCGGGAAGTTAAGGCCGGTATCAATATGCATTACTGGGAATGGAATTTTGGCTGGTGCGAATGCTTTAGCCGCTAAATGGAGCATCACCAAGGAATCTTTGCCGCCCGAAAACAGCAACACAGGATGGCGCATTTCTGCCACCACCTCGCGGATGATGTGAATGCTCTCGGCTTCTAAGGCCTTAACTTGGCTCAGGGTATATGTGCGCATGGACGTGGCGAAACCTCTCGTTGTTACTCTGCCATGATACTCCCATTGCACGGCACTGAGTGTTTTTCGCGCAAGGCGCCATGCAAGTCGCGCCAAGTGTGCATATAATTGGAGGCGTGGATGGGCCTCTTGACGCACCGAGTAGTAGTTACTCAGTGCTGATGAGCGTGTATGCGGGGGACGATGCTGAGCATTTCGCGACAGCGCTTGACTCCATCCTCAACCAAACCGTGCCGTCCGACGATATTGTGCTTACGATTGACGGGCCTTTGAGTGGCGATTTACAGACAACGGTAGAACGCTATATTGCAGAGAATCCGCAAGTGCGCCCTATCAGGTTTCCCACCAATATCGGACTTGGTGCGGTACGGCGAATAGGATTACCCGAATGTCGGCACGAAATTGTCCTAATCATGGATTCCGATGATATTAGTGCGCCCGACCGAGCCGAGAAAGAGCTCGACTTTCTTATTCAACATCCCGACGTAGATGTCGTTTCCGCTACACTCACTGAATTTGTCGATAGGCCCGATAACATTGTCGCTATTAAATGGATTCCGCTTGAACATGACGATATCGTGCATCGAGCGCGGCGGTGGAATCCGATAAATCACGCGGCCACTGCTTTTCGTAAGTCCGCTGTATTAGCTGCTGGGGGTTATCAAGATTTCCCTCGACATGAGGACTACCACCTTTGGGTTCGAATGATGAGATCTGGTTATCGATTTGCAACCATTGATGCGCCGTTAATAAATGTGCGGATTAGTGGGGATGCCTTAGAGCGGCGCCGGTCTTTTCCCACTGTTGTTTCCGCTGTACGCTTTCACCTTTGGAAACGACAAATTGGGTTTGCCGACCGGCTTGATACTACGTTGATGATTGGGTTTATGTGTGCAGTTAAGATGGTGCCTAGCCCTATTTATCGATCGGTTTATCAGGCCAAACGGCGGTATCGGGAGCGGCATCCTTACAAGTCGTATGACTAGTTTCAGTTTTTGGTGTTCTAATGTCGCGCACAACGCTTATCGGAATCGTGTCGTTTGTGATGTTATTCTTGGACCGGATTAGTACCCTCGGCTCGCCACGACCTCGGCTGGTGTACCCTTCCCGTTACGAGTTAAGCCCCGCCTATTTCGGGCGTTACCGGTGAAAATGTTTGTGTGAGTTTTAAGTGTTCCATTAGGTCGTGACTGCGCCGCAGCCTCACGTCCTTTTTCCGAGGTATATGCTTGGGCAAGGTTGCCGTACCGATGCGACACAAAATAGCAAGAAAACTCGGGGCTAACCAGAAAAGGAAAAACTTGTCCGGTTAGTTACCGTCGTTGGTTGCGTGAAACGCTTGCGACAAAATATGCCGATAGTATTCGTCCCACGTTGTTCGGTTTCCGGTTCATCGCCGGGAATTCGCAAGGAAATGAAGTTAGCGGGCTGTTGCTCCGGGCGATGAGCCGGAACGTTGGACGTTAGCCCCAACAGGATAGGCGGCAGCGTGAGCAGCAGCAACAAGTGCGCCTCAAGCGTTGCCGCCACCACAAAAGCAATAAACAGCACCGCTATCAGTTTCGTCCTTTTTTGACTAATTCTTTTCTTTTCTAGCTTGCGCAAGATACTTAACATCTTCGGGAGTGGATACAATAGTGAAGCGGGGGGCGGTGACGATTTTTCCGCTCAGGTTATCAAGAAAAGCGTTTTGTTCGGCTCTGGTTTGCCTTTTATTGCGGTCAATCCGACTGAACGCTGGCATGAGTGTGGCAAAAAACAGCAAACCCAACCCAAGCAAAGACACGATGCCCAAGCAGATGTCGCTATGCTAAAAGCTGCTGTGCCAAAAACTGCTGTGCCAAAAGGTGCTGTACCAAAAGTTGCTGTACCAAAAGTTGCTTTACATGATGTGCCGCTCGCGCTCTCGTCTTTACCTCATTTACTGTAAGGCAAATGACACACGTTTTATTAATTGTTGTCAAGGAGGCTTCTTTGGTTTTTTACTTGCAATCACAGTTGGTTACGGTTCAGTTGAACGAAATTGAAACCCTAGTGCACGGCATTAGCGTGCTGCCGGGAGTTACCGGACTCGGGTTGCCGAACGTTTCAGTGCAGTGGCTAGGAGGGGCCGGGGAGGGCGTCCGGTATCGAGGTAGGATATTCCTGCCGAGGGACGTTGACTTGCCGATACTGAATGTCGGCAAAACCGAAACTCAGGCGGCAAGCCCTTTGCCCGGTTGGATCATCCCAGCTTATGCGGGGAACTGACGGTTCGGGCCCAGTTTTCGCCATCCACAGGGATCATCCCCGCTTGTGCGGGGAGTACATGGTGCCGTCCATGAATATCACGTAGCCTTGGGGGATCATCCCCGCTTGTGCGGGGAGCACCCGCCAGTGTTAGCGGCAGCACTGTTGCCGGTGGGATCATCCCCGCTTATGCGGGGAGCACAGCCAGTACACCGCGTCCCAAGCCCTCGGCCTAGGATCATCCCCGCTTGTGCGGGGAACACCTCATCTATTATGCCCGCTCCACAGCGTCCGTGGGATCATCCCCGCTTATGCGGGGAACACTTGCCGTGTAGTGCCGTCAAGAACACCAGCCTAGGATCATCCCCGCTTATGCGGGGAGCACAAACTGCCCTCACCGGCGGCCGCCTCGAACTGGGAATCATCCCCGCTTGTGCGGGGAGCACCCACCGGCGCCGTCTTATGGGCTGGTTGGCAGGGGATCATCCCCGCTTGTGCGGGGAGCACCTATCAGCGCGAGCAGTAAGCCGGATAGGGTCGGGATCATCCCCGCTTGTGCGGGGAGCACTAGCGGCCTCTGTTTTGGCGAGTTCGTTGCGAGGGATCATCCCCGCTTGTGCGGGGAGCATCCAGCGGCCAGCGGCCAGCACATCGGCCAGACCGGAACATCCCACTTGTGCGGGGAACACCAGTCCCATATCATTAGCTTCACGGCGGTCACGGGATCATCCCAGCTTGTGCGGGGAACACAAACGGGCGCCAGTACGGACTATGCGGCTCAGAGGATCATCCCGCTTGTGCGGGGAACACCGTGAAATCGAGCGGCTGGAGCGTCAGCAGGCGGGATCATCCCCGCTTGTGCGGGGAACACCACGCATTATGACTCCAACCCCGAGGCATCGCGGGATCATCCCCGCTTGTGCGGGAAACACCTCTTTTTCCGCCCCAGTATCATCGGCAGCCTAGGATCATCCCCGCTTGTGCGGGGAACACTATAGTTCTGTTTGGCGAAACCCTGATAGGCGGGGATCATCCCAGCTTGTGCGGGGAACACCAACGCACCGTCGCCAACACCATCCGCGACCAGGGATCATCCCCGCTTGTGCGGGGAACACTCCCGCACAAAGACATCAACACCGTCCGTGACGGGATCATCCCCGCTTGTGCGGGAAACACTCGTTGAAGTCCCCGTACCGCCGGAACGCCGCGGGATCATCCCCGCTTGTGCGGGGAACACGTATCAACCCCAGTACCACGAACGCTGGCCGCGGGATCATCCCCGCTTGTGCGGGGAACACCGGGTGACGTTTTGCCCAAAGTGTTTCCACGGGGGATCATCCCCGCTTGTGCGGGGAACACTGAGTATTTTGCGACCGCAGTCCATGCATGAAGGGATCATCCCCGCTTGTGCGGGGAACACTTATGGTTCCTCTACATATCCGGCGCAGTGGCGGGATCATCCCCGCTTATGCGGGGAACACGTTGTGGCGTTTTCGAGAATCTAAATACCCTCGGGATCATCCCCGCTTGTGCGGGGAACATTTCAGGCGGCTCAACTCGATATGGTTTCTCTGGGGATCATCCCCGCTTGTGCGGGGAACACTTGATAGCCATTCAGTTACGGATGCCCAAGTAGGGATCATCCCCGCTTGTGCGGGGAACACGCTACCCTGACCGATGAGGAAAAGGCTGCCTTGGGATCAGCCCCGCTTGTGCGGGGAACACGCTAACTTTCACCATCCAAACCGAAATCACAGAGGATCATCCCCGCTTGTGCGGGGAACACCGGTGTGCGGGCAGGCGAGCGATTTGATGCTGGGGATCATCCCCGCTTGTGCGGGGAACACTGCGCGGGCGCGGATGCGTTTGGTTTCTTCTTGGGATCATCCCCGCTTGTGCGGGGAACACCCACTTCAACACCACCGCCCTGCTTTTGCCTGAGGATCATCCCCGCTTGTGCGGGGAACACGATGACCTGCTGCCGGGCACGCAATACGCCCACGGATCATCCCCGCTTGTGCGGGGAACACACCATCACGCCGCCCGATAATGTGGCTATCGCGGGATCATCCCCGCTTGTGCGGGGAACACGAAAGGCGAGGGCATCAAGGCGCGCGTCGTCTCGGGATCATCCCCGCTTGTGCGGGGAACACGATGGTTTTCCCTGATGAGAGCGACCTTTCGGAGGATCATCCCCGCTTGTGCGGGGAGCACGTTGCATCCAGCCTTCGACATTAACATTGGGAGGGATCATCCCCGCTTGTGCGGGGAGCACGCCGCTAAGCAACAGGCTAGGCGGCACACACAGGGATCATCCCCGCTTGTGCGGGGAGCACCCTTTGGATGATACTAAAGCCACGTTGGCGACGGGATCATCCCCGCTTGTGCGGGGAGCACTAACTAAATATCGGTTTAACGCAATATGTAATGGGATCATCCCCGCTTGTGCGGGGAGCACGCCCTAATCCCATTCGACGGCGATAACCCGTTAGGATCATCCCCGCTTATGCGGAGAGAACATCTGGCCATTCCTCGCTCTCGCCGTCGCCCTAGGATCATCCCCGCTTATGCGGGGAGCACGTGATTGATCTTGCCATTGCCATATTACAGTTGGGATCATCCCCGCTTATGCGGGGAGCACCTTTAGAGGCCCGCACTTTACCTTCGTCTGCGGGGATCATCCCCGCTTATGCGGGGAGCACGCCCAGACACTTATCGCGGAATGGCTGGAACACGGATCATCCCCGCTTATGCGGGGAGCACCATTTCGCTTGCCCATCTTGAACGGCGAGCGTGGGATCATCCCCGCTTATGCGGGGAGCACCGATAGGTATGGCATAGCGAGGTAGTCCAAAAGGGATCATCCCCGCTTATGCGGGGAGCACTTTCGTTGATGCGCCGTGCCGGTACGCCGATGGGGATCATCCCCGCTTGTGCGGGGAGCACACCATAATCACGGCGCGCAAAGCAATAATCGCGGGATCATCCCCGCTTGTGCGGGGAGCACACACTCTCTAATCTCTGATAATGGGGTTCACAGGGATCATCCCCGCTTGTGCGGGGAGCACCAAGTTTTGGACTGCGATCTGCCAATAGGACGGGGATCATCCCCGCTTGTGCGGGGAACACGATCGACTTTCGGCAAGCCGCCCCAGGGTTGGAGGATCATCCCCGCTTGTGCGGGGAACACTATTGCCGTGAGAGCGAAAGACGAGAATAATCGGGATCATCCCCGCTTGTGCGGGGAACACTGTGGACGCAAGCCGCAACAATGATGGTTCCCAGGATCATCCCCGCTTGTGCGGGGAACACGTGCGGCCATTCATGGGTTGAGACAAGAAAATGGGATCATCCCCGCTTGTGCGGGGAACACCGATAGTCCACGGTTCGGTAACTAGCTTGATGGGGATCATCCCCGCTTGTGCGGGGAACACCCGCGAGTATGCTACCGGGCATGCTCGCGCGCCGGATCATCCCCGCTTGTGCGGGGAACACGTTGTGCGTTTGCCGGATAAAGACGATAAGGAGGGATCATCCCCGCTTGTGCGGGGAACACCGCAAATCGAGGCCGCTTATTCATCGGGTGCGGGGATCATCCCCGCTTGTGCGGGGAACACCTATGGAAAGGTCGGCCTTGGTTACGGGTCAGGGGATCATCCCCGCTTGTGCGGGGAACACCATCATCAACCGTCAAATCAAAATACGGGAAAGGGATCATCCCCGCTTGTGCGGGGAACACATCCGCTAGGTCAGCCATCGCGACATAATAAGGGGATCATCCCCGCTTGTGCGGGGAACACTCTCGAAGCCGATCAGAGGGAATGCGATTTGGGGGATCATCCCCGCTTGTGCGGGGAACACTCGATTTCTTGATGGTATCCGGCTAGTCGAAGGGGATCATCCCCGCTTGTGCGGGGAACACTAAGCGATCTACACCAGGAAGTATCCCGAGTTGGGATCATCCCCTTTTGTGCGGGGAACACGTTTTCCATAACCCAGCGTGTACCGCGTTCAAGGGATCATCCCCGCTTGTGCGGGGAACACATGCCGAGCGAAAAGACGGCGTTCACCATCCGGGGATCATCCCCGCTTGTGCGGGGAACACATGCAATTCCCGATTAACGGAAACCATGGTCGGGGATCATCCCCGCTTGTGCGGGGAACACTGTCTCTGTGCCAGAGTGGGAGACCTCCCAGAGGGATCATCCCCGCTTGTGCGGGGAACACTTCGCCAAACTTTTGCGGCTCAGCCGGACTCAGGGATCATCCCCGCTTGTGCGGGGAACACCCGTGGCGGAACCGGCGGTATTAGTTTCGCTGAGGATCATCCCCGCTTGTGCGGGGAACACTCGTGATATAAAGTCAGCGAACCGCATTTTTTGGGATCATCCCCGCTTGTGCGGGGAACACTCGGGGTAGGAAGATATTTGGTAAAGGTCTAAGTCTAAAAGGTGGGTTATCTATCACCACACAATCATCCGTAGGGGGAACCTCACACTTGCCCATCGAAACGATTGCTTGTGCGGGGAACACACTTCTTTACCTGTGAGTTTACCTTAGCGCACCGGTGTATGCATTCGAAGCAATCACTTGGCTGCGTTTATTCGTGAGCGAGTTATCGTGATTCTGCATCGTCATTAGGCTGCGGCTTTCTGGGCGCTGCATGACGCTGTTCAACTGCATTGCGGTAACGGCGCCGCCGCCCGGCATAACTCCAAGATTGGCTTTGGCGTTTCGGTAAGACATCTTGTTCCTCTGCATCAAGCCCGGTAAAGTTCAAGCTAACATTACCAGTCCTTTCGGGGGCTGAAGTAGCGGCGAACTGAGTTGAGGTAGCTGAGCGACGAGATCTGCGTTCGTTTTTCGCCCGCGCGAGCTCGCGCGACTCGGAGGTGACTCGCCGCATTAGGGAGATGCCGTCAAAGTCCTCGACAGTCCAAGAATGATTGTGGACGCGGAAGGCGAGCCGTTGTTCATTCCGAGTAGACCACACCATGATAGCCCGCCCACGCGCCACATCTGAAACTATGCGTTCCCACAGGTTCTCGCGCACGCGAGCCGATAAATGCCCGACATAAACTCCGGTACTTATTTCTAACAGCCAACGAGTTATTTCGCCGCGTAGCTTTTCGGGCGTCACCGATAGGACAATGACTATCACTTATTGTCCTCGGCTGCTAAAGCATCGGGTGTGCCATCGAAATCAGAAAAGTCGTCGAAGTCGGAAAAGTCGTCATCGTAGTAGTCGCCGTAGGACACTCCAGCATCAACCGACCCAGCACGTTCATCCCATAAAGAGACAGAGTCTGTATCCTCAATATCCGACGCCGCAATAGCAGAGTCTTCGCCGCCCAATAGCCAATGAATATCCCGCACGATTCTATCCATTAGTTTTGTTTCGACAAACTTATCTCGCATAGTCCGCCGCACTTGTCCACCAATATCGGTCACCTCAAGAGCCGCAGCATCAAACGCTATCGGAATAGCTAATTCGGCCTTATATAAATCGGCGATGTCGTAAACGAACGACCGCTCATGGCCGGTATGAACAAAACCTAATCCGGGGGAACACCCCAAAGCAACGATAACCGCGTGAGCGACCCCATACAAACAAGTGGTTGCTGCAGACAATGCTTGATTAACTAAATCGGAAGCACCAAAATCATCGGGCGAGTATTCCCGACCCGACCACTCAACCCCAGTCCGCTGCGATTCCTCATGATAGCGGCGGCGCACTCGGGCACCTTCGCGGCCTCGAAGCTGCTGCATCGTCAACCCAGAGACGTCCTCCCCCGGAAAGCGCATGGCGTACATTTTGCGCGCGACTGCCAGCCGCGAGTCACGGCGAGTCACCAAGTTAGCTTGCGCCTCCAACAGCCGCGACGAGTGGGCGAGCGAGCGGCCATGCGCGTAATACCGCACCCCACGCTCCCCCACCCAAACCACGGTGGAGCCGGACTCAGCGATAAGTGCCATCGCTTGATGCGTGACGTTGGTGCCCGGCCCGAGCAAGAGTGCACCGAGCGTAGCCGCCGGAATATGCACTGTGCCGCGTTCATCGGTTGCCGTGATGGCGCTGGCATCGCGGGACACGATACAGCGTTCTAGGTAGATAAACGACAGGCGATCTTGAGCGCGCGCTAGCTCCTTGACGGTGGTGGGCCGGGCCCCCGGTATCGCTCCCCCAGTCAAGACAGTGGCGCCAATGTCAATAAGCCACAGCCATAACCCTTGGCTGGCCCCATGCCGCCAACCAATGCTGCCCGAAAAGCGTCCACATCAGTAATCTCCAATATGCCGCCGTATGTGGCTTTCGCGATCGTCACCTGGCCACGGCTGCCCGTGTTGTGGTCGGTGCGCCCAAAGTGCTCTACCCGGCGATCATGCACGACGACATCTGGTGTCCCGGCCCCGGTTAGAGGAATTTCAAATCCCCACCGCTCCGCCCGGCTCACACCTGTTTTCGGATTTGGACGCAGCAACCAATCGAGCTGGTGAGCGACGGTGGAGTGGGCGTGGCGCTTCGAAGGTCGGTCTTCGCCAGTAGAGGGGTAAATGAACTCTCCGGACGGCTGCCCCTCGCTATCTACGGCGCGGCGGTATCCAGTCGCGGTGCTGGTGCGAGTGGGATTTGCGGTGAGCCGGAATACCCATTTTTGGCCCGTTGCGAGATTGTTCAATAGCTTTTCGTAGGGTCGGGTCTGCCAGCCAGCATCGGTGCTGGGCCAACCAGCCTGCTCGACGATGTGGCTGAAATCGGGCGGCACAGGACTCAAAACGTAAAGCCAATGTCGATGCTCGTCATCATCAACGCGCCAAAGCACCCGGCCAAGCTCCGTTGAAGTTTGTGGGAACGCAGCCAGCACCGCAGCGTGCATCGCCTGTGGCGAGCCAAGGAGTTTTCGCGCACCACGGCGCTGGGGGTTTATTTGAATCCGAGACAAGTACATTATACATCTCCGAGCAGGACAAAGGGGTCGTGTTGAGGTGGACGCAATGGCGAACCTGGCAAGAGATCGGGAGGCGAATCGGACGGCACCGAAGGGGTTAGAGGAAGCCATGTCTGCACCACGGTCCGCACACCATATTGCCGGAGCCGAGGGTCGAAGCTAATCGGCTCGTCGGTATGCGTAGTCATTGTTCGCCGTCCCATCGGCACGCCTTCGGGCACTGTGCCCGCATCCAGACGCACCTCTATCTCCTTGGTGTCGGCACCATACCGCCGCCGATACCAGGGGCGCGCTTGCCAAGGCGTCGCTTGGAGATCACTCAAAGCAGCCCAGATATCGGACTTGCGTACCCCTAACTCCGGCGGCAAAATGGGCTCGCTGGGTGGGAAAGCTCGGCGCCCCAAATATAGCGGGAACTTGGGGTGCCGGATTGCATTGTCTAAGGCGCCGATAAGCTCGTCATCCCCAGCCACAGCAGCGACAAAAACGGCATCGGCAAGATAATACCTATTAGTGAGGGGCAGCGACTCCCAGCTCCCACGCAGCAACTCAGGCGCGAAGGATGGACCAATCTGGCGCTCTACCTCAGTGTCCCCAGTTGGTTTGGGTGCAAAATAGCGAGCGGTTTGGAAGTCGCGTTCCACCCGACCGGGCTGGTCAATGCGGACGCCGAATTGCAGGTCGAGTAAATCTTCCAGCGGGTCGGTGCGCCGCAATCCGCAGGCGGCGGCCAACAGACCAATTACGCCACTCTTGGTTGGCGCATGATCCGTAGCTCGATTAACAAACCGCGAGGAGCTGCCCCATGATTGCATTGGCGCTGCGAGCCGCAGCAATAGCGTTCCCATACCTAGACCATCGGCTCCATCTGGGTAGCGGATCCCTCAGCAGAATAAGAGCTGGCGTCATCAATACTTGCACTGCGGCCACCATCATCAGCAAGCCTATCTGCCACTAGATTGGTAACGGCATTTACCGCTTCGTCTAGTTGGGTACGCTTACCTAGGGACTCAAGCGCAGCCCCAACATCATCCTTGACGGCAACCATCCAAGTAGCTACGGGCTTATCGCCATAAGCAGCGGCCAGCTGATTAGCGTAGGCTGCCAGCGCCTGCGCCGAAGGAACAACTCGGCCTCCTTCTGACAAAATCGCATCTTCGAATGCTCCGACATAGGAGATGGGTTGGTCATCGCGGACGGAAATCACTATCGCGTCGGGCAAGGTGCGGTTAGCAAAGGTATTCTGCTTGCCAGTGGGCATCGACCGGATAAACGCCGCCAAAAATGCGTGGACGGCACGCACGGTTGCAACATCATCCCCCCAAGTTCTGCCGCAGTTGGTTGACGTTGATCGTGGCATACCGATATAAAGTCGCCGAATCGAACTCCACTGTCCCGATCATCCCGGCACCCGCATCCTCGTCGGCGGTGGCAGCCTTTTGGTCATCCACCGCGGTGAAATAGTCGTATTCGGTTTCGATGGCGTGGGTAGAGAGCGCGTGCGCGACTTGACACGATGCATCAACGTTGAGGTCGGTGACATCAGCGACCATCCGGCCAAAGAGCGCGAGGTCAATTGAGTTCTTCCCTCTGACTAACGCTTGGGCGGCCTTTTTGTCGGGCGCCTCCCCGGCCACAAGCGCCTCAGCCGCCAATCCGGCTAGGGCCGAAACCTGTTGCGCGGATAGGAATAGCAGATATCCAGATTCCGCGGGTGCACCTTTTTTGCCTTTGGGCTCCGCAACCTTTATCCCAGCGGCTACCAATACATCTTTGGCCGCAGCCTGCGCCTGTTCGGCAGTCACGTCGGGGTTGTCGCGTTCAACCTCGGCGGCAACCACTTCGACAACACGCTTGGTCCGGATGCCAAGTTCGTCGGTATTAAGGTAGCTGTCAAAAGCTTGCCGAGTCGCCCGTTTCCAAGCTTGCGATGAAACTCTCGCGCGCCGCACCCCGCCAAAAGTAGCGGTTTTGGGCGAGCCGGTGTCATCTCGATTGAGGTTGCTGGGTGGGACAGTTTGTAGAATGTGGATATCTACAATGGTGTTTTCCATTTCATTTGCTCCTATTCGAATAGCATTAATCAGATTGCAGCGAGGAATCGGAACTAACCTCATCCTCATTATCAGTCAGCGTTGGTGAGGCTTTTGGCGATTCCAAACGATAGAATTGCCGCGCCCATTTTCGCCGCACCGAGTCGGCGCCACTAGGGAACTGGAATCTGTATAAGTCACCAGCCAAAAGCCCATAATCCAGACCGATGCCTTTTGCCCGCAACTGGCCGATAAGCCCGCGCAAGTGGTGTGCCAGTTCGGTGAGATTGGTGCTAGTCACAGCCGCATCAAAACGTCGCCGTTCGGGTGATGTTCCCTCTACTTTTTTCCCCTCACGATTGCGCGCTTCTAAGGTGGCCACTGCCTGCCCGAAACCGATGCCATCTACTTGCATGGACTCGGACTGGGATTGTTGGTGGGTGGCAAATAGCGTCATGGCAAGATGGACAGCGACTTCAGATTCGGTCGGTTCATCACCTTGCTCGTAAGGCGAGATATCCTTGATGGTATAGTCAGTTATATTCGAATCGATACCAGGCTGTTTAGTTAAGTTTGCTCTCAAATGAGCCAACTTAGCTTTTGAAGCAGGCAGGTGACTGGTTTTTGCGAGTGTTGCGCATCGCTTAGCCACCAGTTCACGGTGCGGGAACTTCTCAGTCACCATATCACCCTTTCTCTCAAAATATTTATGGTTCATTTTCTTCGCCAATCGCGTCATTGGAGAGGTTGGAATGAGGCGGGTTTGCAAGAGACAATATTTCCCGGAGGGCTTTATTGAACCAATGCAACGCACTCCCGGCATCGTAAAGCCGCTTTTTACCGGGCGGTCCAATCCATCGTCCGACAAGGGCAGCCGATCCGGCGGCGTCTACTAACCCGTTCGCTAAGCTGGTTGCTATTCGGCTGACTATTTGCTGCCAAGCAATCCGGCGCTCACCCTCGTCAGCATCTTCGGTGAGCGTGCCTACCCAGAGCCGGAACTCCCTATCCAGCGCCGAGTAGGCATCGGCACTAACCCGGTTACGCGGCCCGTCGTTCTCACTTGAAGCACCCGCAGCCAACGCGATATTTTGTGCGAAACTCCCAAGTGCCCGCACGGCAGCCTCAGCCGCAGTTACTGCCTCAATGGCTAGCTGGGCTAATCTCGCATTTATGAATAGCGCGCCCGGCAATACTATTTCATCAACAACAATATCGTCATAGACTGATTCGTTGGAACCATATTCGACACCTACTGCTCGCCAGTTAAGTTGCGAGTTGCTAAGTGCCTTTTCGCTTTCTAGCCGAGCGACCCAAGTGGATAGCATAGGAGGGAGTCGCCTTGGTGGTCCATGGGAACCGACAGCTTGGCTCGCAAAAGGCAATAACGATTCAAGCCCTCGCCAAAATGCGCGGTGGGGTTCGTGCTTTAGCGGCATATAAGTATCGTGGCCGAACTTTTTCGTTTGCGGCTCGGAATACCGCCAAGCGCTCATCGGCTCAACGGTTTGGCGATTTTGCGGATATGCACGGTCGCCCTGAGCTAAGACCACGCCGGTAACCTCGCTGCCGTCCCCAACTAATCGAACTCGCCGCGCTGGCCAGGTATAGAGGTCAACCATCCCCGTCGGCTGCCGATAAGGTTGGTCGCCACTACCATCGGCCTGCCACAGTTCCGGAATAGCGGTTAACGGCTCTCGCTCCCAAAACGGTAGATCATCATCCAAATCCCATTCCAAGCCCACCGCCTTTGGGGCAAGGAGATTCAATAACAAAGTGTCCCGGAAGCTGTTTCCGACGAGATGAACTGCGCCTATCTGCCCCGCCCAACCGGTGCCAATCGGATAGCCCTTGCCGCCTTTGACGCGGGGGTCACCGCCTGCACCGGACTTGATTCCCGAGATATCGTAGGCTTGCGTTGTTAGTAACCAGCGAGCCGCTTCCGCAGGGGGAAGCTGCCCAAGGTTGTCGCCAATTCGGGTAGCTAAAAATGGCGAGGTACTAGGACCGTCACAAATGATCTTAGCTAATTCAGTAACCTCATCTTTCGCAGTCCGTAAATCTGCCACTTGCATAAAGGGCTGCGACGGATGAAATAGCCAAAAGCGGTCATACCAATCATCAAGATAACCAATAACATCGGAAACTACTAGATCCCAGTTGTCGCGCAACTCTTTCCAATGCTTATAGTCAACCGGCCCGCCAACCGCCCGATGCATTATCGCCAGCAACATCCGTAATATGGCTACCGATTGGGTAGGCAATTCACCGGTAATCACCTCTAGCTCGGGAGCCAATCGAAAGAGTTCCAGTAAGGAAACCTCCTGAGCTGCGCCACCCACATCGCGCACCGGTATCCAAGGCTCATCTATCAGGTTGAAGTACTTGTCGTCGGTCATCTTGTCTCTCCGCTGTCAGTCCAATTTCGGGGTCGTAAGCTAGTATCCATCCGGGCACGGACACTTTGCCGTCATCATTGAACGGTAGTACGAGTTGTCCGGATAGGTCTGGACTTTCTTGCCAAGCTTCAAAGTCTAGGTCGGCCTTCAAGTCCTCCAAATAGTCAATGACGGCATCGCCGCTGCTGCCCACAGACACCAAATTCGGCAACCGCACGCTATGCCCAGCGATAACGCGTCGCAATTCGGCAGATGGTATCTCGCGGCGACTGATCGGCTCACCTTTCCATTTGGATGATGACCAATCGGGAATCCGCCACTGACCAGCAGCGTCCGTTTGCACTACCAGCACCTCAATCGAGTCGTCACTATCGCGAACCTGAGCGCGGGCGCCGGCGTCGTCGGCCTCGCCCGCGTTGCCGTCCAACCAATCGTTCAGGCCAACCAAATCCGCGTCTACCGAAGGCAGCAAAAACGCTTTTGCCTTTTGCTCCTTGGCTTTTAGGTCAGCAGATTGCTGTTGCCAAGCCCGAGCCATTGCATCTTGCCAAGACAAAGGCCCCAGCGGTTGCTCGTCATAAGCGGCTTGCACCAGCGGCGCGATGTCGGTAGGCAACTCGATCCGTCCCGCCCCGGCGATTATGGCTTCAATCTGCGCAGCGGCACGCATCAGCAGATAATCGCCATAGATATATGTGCTGCCCTTAATCGGCGTAGGCGGGTTCGCAGCCCAATCATCTACGCCGACCACGACGACGCGCGGCTCTCGCACTCGCTCTGGTCTGGTGAGCGGTGCACGTTCATCATGCCGATGGAGCCGCCCGATCCGCTGCAACAGCAGGTCGGTAGGGCACAGGTCGGTGATGAGCAGGTCGAAGTCTAGGTCTAGGCTTTGCTCGACCACCTGCGTCGCCACTAAAACCAGCCGCTTTGGGCGGGGTTCTGTGCTGGCTGGATCTGCCGGTGGGCAGCCAAGATGGTCAACCAGCCATTGCTCGGTCGCCTTGCGGTCAAGCGCGAGGAACCTTGAGTGAAGTAATCGGACTTCGGTATCGCCACCAAACTGGTTACGCAACTCTTGGTACGTCTGTTGGGCACGACCCACGGTATTCCGCACCACCAAAGCACAGCCACCATCCTGCAGGGCGTCGGCGAGTATTTCGGCGACGTCCGCATCGGGGGCAGTTTCGACCTGTACTGACCGGGAGCGGGTGGAGGTTTCTGGCACTAGCTGGGTCTGTTGGTTGCCCTTGTTGAAGGCTAATACCGATGATGGCGGTGCTAGCTCGGCAGCCTTGGTTTCCACGGGCACAGCTAATGACGCGGCCTTGCCACGAGCTTTCCGCTCCCGGTAGCTGATATGTCGGCTTTCTGCTTCCGGCTCAAGGGATGCTTGCGCGGATGCCACCCCACGTTGATACGCCGCTGTCAAACGGTCACGAAGCGCGGTTGGTAAAGTTGCCGATAACGCGATGACCGGCACACCATAAGCGCCTAACCATTCTAATGCCCTAAGCAAATACACATTCATATAAGCATCAAAAGAATGGACTTCATCCAATATGACGATTTTCCGTGCTAACGCTAAATGCCTTAATGCAACATGCCGCGATTTCAGGGATGCGAATAACACTTGGTCTATCGTGCCCACCACAAAATCCGCAAGTACGCCTTTGCGGCGGCCCGTCATCCAGCCATCCACATAAGCCGCACCGGTTCTCGAGTTTTTCCGACGATGCTTGCCGGACTGCTGGTTGGCCTCCGGTCCGTCGCGGTCGATATCGCGTACCGGGCTACGGTCTTTCGGCACTGCCGTAAAGTCAGGATTTAGCCACGCCTTGCCGTGGGCAAGGAAAACGCTGCGGCGGTCGTTGGTTTTATCGTCACCGTCCGGCGCCAGAGCTTCACCCCGATACTGTCCATCACCATCGCCTTCGATAGCGCTGGTGAACCCGTCAATCCGCCCGAGCCACTTTAGGATACGCGCGAACATAGCGTCGCTGGTCGCTTGCGTTGGAAGGGCGACGATGATTCCCCCGGAGCCGCTGCGGTGCGCCAGTATTTCCGCGCTCAGCAACGCTGCCTCGGTCTTACCCTCACCCATCGGGGCTTCGATAATCAGCAAACCCGGCACGTCCATTGCACGGGCGGCTTCAACTGCGGATGCTTGTACCGGACGTATTGGGGTGTTTTTGGGCAGGTCGAATCTGGCGTGCAGGAGTTCGCCGGCGGTTTGGTTCACTTGTTCCGGCTTCCAGGGCCGTGGTAGTTTGACAGCCTGCCATGCCTTGTCCAAGCGGATATCGTCGGATTCATCGGGTTGTGGGAATGGGTGGTTATCGTTTTTGATGGGCACTAGCGGAAATAAGGCTTGATTGGATGCCAGCCAATCGGCTATTACAACTACCGACAATGAGAGCGCTAATACCGGTTTTGGTAAGTTGCGCCAACTTCTTTGCTTTAAGTAATAGAGCGCATCAGTATATATGGCCATATGGTCAAGCAATTCGGTTTGGACGGGTACCCAAGCGGAATATTCGCCACGACCCAATAACTCGTCATTGGTAAAAGTAGATTTGCAGGCTGCATTGACCTCTTGATTTGCTGGTGGAATACCATGATGTCCGCCGATAACGGAACTAAGCGCTCTTGCTTGAGTATCCGTCCAGCCATATCGAAGTTCTAACCAGTTTTCTAGAATCGCTTGGCCCGCTAACCCATGAGGTCGCTCTTTTCGATTCGGCAGTTCTCTTGCGA
>JGI24699J35502_11134165_pt1 | contig 42441 bp, 37 predicted proteins | sample TergutMp193P4_FD_35502 | JGI IMG/M metagenome (IMG submission 35502)
TTAAACTGGAAGAAGACAGACTGCGGAAAGTAAATCGGGAGATTTGCAATCTGTTGGGGAAATAATTTTCGCTTATAAAGAAGAAAGAGGTTGTCAATTTCATTACTTGTTTCTTTGAATAGCCCATAAAGAAAATAATATCTTCTATATCGCTTTTATGATTATTCTTCTCAAAAATTATCTAAACAGAAAAAGTTTAGATGAGTTCAATATTTTTTGATAGCAGTAATCATACTGTAAAAATTTAACATTTTATTTTTCGCCTAAGTGCAATATTTACTCTTTTGGGGGATTCCACCGGAATATGTTTCAGCGATGGCTCCCTTCGTTTGGAAAAGTTTTTGGCATCGGCTTTGACGGTAGGGAAAAACGATTTTTCGAATATCCCGCAAGGAGATGATGCCTATTCACGACCCGTCAGGTTATGTTTATGAAGCTGTTCCGTCGAATCGTTTACAAGACGTGACTGCAAGCATTTATTATCAAAAAGAGGAAGGAGAACCCGTTTTGTGGAATGCCGAAGATTATGAACAGATAAACCCGCAAACCACTGATGGTTCCGATCCTTCAGGTTCCACAGTCATGAAATATACCCGACCGATTGTTCTGATGAAAAATGTTGCTATTCAAGCCATAGCCATAAAGGAAGGTATGTTGGATAGTGAAATTGCAGTTTTCGAATATGCGATAGATATAGAAACTGGCATTAACCAACCCAATCATACTGTGGTACTTTTTGTCAGGAATCAAACGCTTGTCATTCGAGGACTTGAACCGGGTGAATCCTACACTGTTTATTCTATATTAGGAACTGTTGTTACTCAGGGAATAGTTACGGATCATGTTGAACAGCAAATACCTTTGTCCGGTAAAGGAATATTTGTAATTTCGACGCCGGCAGTGAAAGCCAAAGTGGTAGTGAATTAAAAATTAAAAATATCGCTAATTATACTTTCCTCCCTAACAGGGCTTTAAAACCTTGTTAGGGTTTTCTATAAAAATGTGAAATTAATCCGTAGTCATTTTTTTGATAATACTGTAGGCTTCGACGATACCTAATTCACCAGCTTTGCTCAAATCAGTAATGCCGTTTGATGTATCACCTAAAAACAAGCGAGCGATTCCTCGATTATAGTAAGCTTCTGCAAATTCGGAATTTCTTTTAATAGCTTCGTTGTAATCGACCAAAGCTTGACGAAAGTCTCCCATAGAACACCGGAGGTTGGCACGGTTATAATAAGCATATACAAAATCGGGATTTATTTGAATAATTTTATCATAATCACGTGTAATTTGCTCATATTCAACAGCTCGTCGAGTTTCATCAATTTTGGAAGAAGGAGTAATCGACTCTATTTTTGGCGTAGTATATAAATTGTTTGTTGATTGAAAAGATTTATTTGCGTTAGTTTGAATATTTAAACTTGAATTCTGCAATTCAATGCCGGTAGAATTATCATTGTTAGTTTCGATTTCCATAAGTTTAGAACGAACAACCGCCCTGTTAAAATATGCCAGAATAAAATCAGGACGCAGTTCAATTACCCGTGTAAAATCATTCAACGCTTCAGTTAAATCTTGCAAAACCATAAAATCCATTGCTCTGCCGAAATAAGCATCAGCATTATTCTGATTTTGATCGATAGCTAATGAATACTCGTCGATGGAATGAAAATGATATTCTGCTTGCTGATCGGATATTGCAGTTTCTTTGTTAATGGCTTTTAACTGTAATTTTAAGATCATCAATGAATTATAGTCCGAAATTGTTTTATCGTAACGAGTAACCGTTTTATCAATGTCTTCTGGTCTTTCATAATAAGTTATTACAAAATCCGGCGCTAAATCCACTTTGACTTGCCTGTCCTGAACTCTTCCCCTGATTTCATTTTTATACGACGATTTGGTTTCTTCTTCTTTATCGTAAACAACTAAGCGATTAAATTTTTCAATATTTTTATCGGAACGTTCCCTTGTATTTTTTTCGTTTGTTTCTGTTTCATTCTCTGCAAGCTCGGTTGAATCAAAAACTCCTTTTCCTGTAATGATTTTTCCTTTCGCTTTTTCTTGTTTCAGCTTCTGTTCCATATCGTAAGCATCCCAATAGTCTTTATCGGCTCCTTTAACATCGTTCATTGACCGTTTAATTTCAGAACGGAAATAATAACCTATAACAAAATATGGATATTCCTTCAGAACCAAATCTATATCGGCTATTGCATCCCGGTAATTATGTAATTCTTCATTTAGAATAGCCCTGTTATAAATAGCCATAAAATTATCGGGTTCATTACTGATAACAACGTTGAAATCTTCAACTGCATGTGTTACGTCACCTACTTGCGCACGAAGAAGTCCACGATTGAATCTGCCTATTGTATTCCGTGAATCTAAAATAATAACCGCATCATAATCAGCCATCGCGCCGCGTAAATCGTTTAGATTATATTTAATCAACCCTCGATTAATATAATAACCGATTTGCTTAGGTTCAAGTCTGATAGCTTCGTTATAATCGGCTAAAGCTTCATTATATTTTTCTTGTTTATAATATAGCATTCCGCGCTGAGCGTAGCTCGGCGCAAAATATTTATCTAATTCAAGCGATTTGTTAAAATCGTTCAGAGCCTGAGCCGTATCACCTTTTTCAGCATATACTGAGCCGCGTGTAATATAGGCTTGCATATATCTCGGCTGATATTGTATTAAAGATGTTAAAGTAGCGATAGCCTCATCATAATTTTTATCTTGTACATAAGCAATTCCTTTATTTATAAGGAATTGTTTATCTTCCGGACGCGACTCCAGTCCTTTGTCGTAATCCTCTATTGCTCCTTTATAATTGCCTTGATTTTGACGGGCAATTCCTCTGTATAAATAAGAATAGACTATAAATGGATTGATTTCAATGCAACGGGTTAAATCGTTTTCAGCACCTTGGTAATCGTCGAGATTCAATTTTGCCAGCGCACGATAGAGATAAGGTTCTGCTAAATAAGGTTTAGACCGGATCACTTGATTGAAATATTGAATGGAAAGCACATAATCTTCAAAGTATAAGGCATTTTTACCAATAAGAAACACTCTATCGGTATTAATCTGAGCTTGTATTGAAACAAACCCGCTACAAATCAGCAACACTGTCAGAGTTATTTTCTTCAATCCAAACATTCTTTATTTTCCAATTTATTTAGCTCTCTTATTTTTTAGAAACTGCTTTAACTTTGTATGAACAATTAACATCGCCAATTAACATTTTGTTTAATTTGGAGCGGATCATCTGTTTGCGCATTCCCATTACATAATCAACAAACATCATGCCTTCTAAATGGTCGTATTCATGTTGAATTACGCGGGCTTTAAATCCTTCGTAAACCTCATCATGGGGTTGAAAATTTTCATCAAGATATTGAATACGTATTCTGTTTTTTCTCGGCACTTTTTCGCGAATTCCCGGAATGGAAAGGCATCCTTCTTCGACAATCGTTTCTTCACCCTCGCGTTCCATGATATGGGCGTTGATAAATACTTTCTTAAAATCCTTGAACGAAGGATCATCTTCGGCATAAGGAGCAAGATCAATGATTAAAATTCGATCTATCAGTCCAATTTGTGGAGCGGCCAATCCGACGCCATCGGCTTTATGCATTGTTTCAAACATATTATCCAACAGAGTTTTCAAATCCGGATAATCCGAAGAAATATCCTTTGTTACTTTTCTTAGAATAGGATGTCCATATAAATATATTGGTAAAATCATGCTTTATTTATTTCTAAAAAAGATTGTAATAAAATTGTTGCACTTAATTCATCGACTAACGCTTTATTTTGGCGGTCCTTTTTCTTTAATCCGCCTTGAATCATTGCCTGCTGCGCCAAAAGAGATGTAAACCGTTCATCAATCATTTTAATTTCAATATTCGGAAAAGATTGTTGCAAGTCTTTTTTGAATTTCAATACTCTATCTCTGTTTTCGGAAGGTTCATAATTCATTTGTCGAGGATCGCCTAACACAAACAAATCGACAATATTATCAACAACATATTGTTTTAAAAAGCCGATTGTTTCTTTGCTTGGCAAAGTCGTCAATCCTCCTGCTATTAACCTTAATGGGTCCGAAACTGCAACACCTGTTCGTTTCTTCCCATAATCAAGAGCAACAATTCTTCCCATATTTCCGCAAAGATACTATTTTTTGAGCTAAAAAAGTAATATTTTTAAAAATTCCACTAAGAAAAAGATTCAATCGAGACGATAAAGCGGGAAAAACGATGAATTAGGAATACGGTCAGGGTGTTTTTCGGAAATCAATTGTGTATATATTTCTTTGTTATGAATGTACCGCCATGTTTTGAATAAAAACCACAGATGAGAAAATTGCGCTTTAAATTGAAATAGAGAATCGTTAGTTCCACCAACACCGCCTCCCAAATGCATCCATTTTTCCTTTTTTTTGATAGCGTCTATCCGGATAGTATCCCAAACTAACTTTAACGGACTCCACCGAAGGTATTCATTCAGGGTTGCACTTAAATGAGGTTGTACAATATTGTTGCATGTAGTAAGAAGCGAACCGCTTATTGCTTTTTCCTCATAATAAGCTAAAAACAGCGAAGAAGGCAGATTTTCCATAAATTGGTAAAAATAATCATCAGGGAAGAAATACATTTCCGAAGCATTCACTCGTTTCATATTTTCTCTGTATATATAAATGAAAATATCAACATCTTCTTTAGTTTCTGCCTTTTTGACAATGACATTTTTTCGCATCAATCGGTTGATCTGATTTTTTACCGAGCGGGAATATTGCCTTTTTTGTTCTTGTTCAGTCAAACTTAAATCTATAGCAACGGTTTGATTAGTATCAACGATTTCTCCCAAACCTGACAAAAGAAATTCTTGATTCATAAAAAGCGGATGTAGCCGGGCAAATACTGAAACAATTTTATGTAGATCGAAAAATTTCAGAAGTTCAGTATGAAATTTCTTTATTGTTTGTTCATCCGGATTTTCCCGATTCGATAAAGGTCCTGCATATCCGTAAACCGAAGTAATATCTTTGTATTCTGTTCCGTAGATTGAACGTAAAACAATAGGAAGAGCTATCTTGGTCTCTTTTGAAGAAAAATACAGCAATAACGATTGTCCCGAATATTCTAATTGGTGATATTCAGCTAAATGGTAAAAATCATATTGAGCCATGGAACGAATTATTTCATTCCATTGGTCTTTTTGGTCGAGCGATAGGATATTAAACATCAATACGCATTTTTTTCCCCTTTAAACATATTCAATATAGTAATTACTATAATTTTCAAATCCAAAATGAAAGTCCAGTTTTCGAGATACCAAACATCGCATCGCACTCTGCCTTCCATTTCTTCCGTAGTTTTTGTTTCGCCTCTGTATCCGTTTACCTGCGCCCATCCTGTGATTCCCGGTTTAATCAGGTGCCGCACCATATATTTATCAATAAATGACGAATACAATTCCGTGTGTTTCAACATGTGAGGTCGAGGTCCCACAACACTCATATCTCCTTTTAATACATTATAAAACTGAGGAATTTCGTCTAAATTTGAGCGGCGTAAAAATTGTCCGATTTTAGTTGTTCGCGGGTCATCTTTTTTCGCTTGCTTTTCATCGGCATCTTCGTTCATTTTCATAGAACGGAACTTATAACAATTAAAATCTGTACCATATATTCCGGTTCTAACTTGTTTAAAAATAATCGGACCGGGAGAAGATAATTTAATCAAAATTCCAAAAATAACATAAAATATCGGGAATAAAGTAATTAAAAACAAAAAAGAAAAAATAATATCAAATGTCCTTTTTATTATTTGATTATGAACGAATTGAAGGGGTTCCGACCTTACCGCCATAATTGGAACGGACTCAATGCTGTCTAAATCCAATCGTTTTTTTACATACCGCGAAAATTCAGGGACAATAAAAAACCTGATCATATTTTTTTCTGCAAAATTAAATAACCGTATAATTTTTTCATCTTGTGAGCTTGGCAATGTACAATATATTTCGTCAATATTATTTTTTATAGCAAAATCTTCAACCTCATGCGTCATACCTAGATAATTTGGTAATGTATTCTTTAATAATATATTATCATCAAAAAATCCATAAATATAATATCCATAAGCCATTTCTTTTTTCATTTCTGAAAAAAGATTCATTCCGTTTTTCCCTGCCCCAACAATAATTACCCGTTTATAATTATGTCCTTTTCGTCGGTAAACTTTTAACATTTCTCGGGCTAATACCCGCCAAGCGATAAAAATAAGGAACAACAACAAATAGTAATAGACAATAAAATAAGTGGGAGGAGCGCCTTTTTCCAATTTTAATAAAAAAAGACATGCTGTAAAAATTATGGAATGTAAGGCTATAAGCGATAAAGCGCGTTGAATCACTTTATCTATAAACATTACTGGTTGATAAATTTTGACCGGAACAAAATATACCGAAAAGATATAACTGATATTAAGCAACAAGTAGATAAATCGCCAATTTATGTTTATACCTGTATCGTTAATCCTAAACCATTTATACAGAAAAAAAAACAGGAAATTTATTATTAATAAATCACCCAAAATAACTAACCATTTAATTAAAAAGCCGTATCTACTTTTACTACCCATAATTTTTATACCCTCATTTTCGATAATAGTATATCTATTTCGGAATGCAAATTTAATCTTTATTAAGGACATATCAAAAAAAGCGTCCATTTTGGACGCTTTTTTTGATTTTTTTAATTATTAATTATTTAATTCACTGAGGAGCACTCATGATAACCACGCGGTTCCAGTTGTTTTGTGGATATGGTTGTTCATTAGAGCCTTTCCATTCGATTGATATTTTTTCAGAAGGTATGTTGTACTTAGTTGTAAGTTCTTTAGCAACCGCTCTCGCACGTTTTTCAGAGAGAGTATAGTTGTATGTACTTGTACCTGTACCTTTATCAGCATAACCAACCACTTTAATTTTTTCGCCGGTTTCTTTCATGAAATTAGCTGTGTTGTAAACGCTTATTTGTTGATTATCGTCAACTTTCGAGCTATTCAAACGGAAGAACACTACATTAGGCACGTAATTGATTTCATTCTTTACGATTGTTGGAGCAACTTCTTTCGGACATTCGGGGCAGGAAACCGGACGTTTGGATAAGTCATCGTTTTCTTTACGCAAAGCATTGATTCTTCCATTCAAATCATTGATTAATGCATAATCCATCGGTTCAATGCCTTCAAAAGTAGTTTTACCTAATTTGAAAGTGAAACCACCCATAGCGGTAACGATGTTGTCATTTTCACCATCATGAGTCATACGGTCAAAATAATCACCAAGGTAAGATACGCCTAAATCAAAATCCAAGTTTACACGATTGCTCAAACGAAATCCAAATTGAATGCCACCATTAAACGTGAAAGCATCAGAATAACGGCGATAATCGTCACCAACTGCGTATGTAACCGGACGTACAGCATCATCGTCAAGTTTGAATCTATGCGCCCAACCTATACCTATATAAGGCGTGAAGTTGAAAAGCCGGGTAGGAGAATATACAGACCAATAATTAGCTAAATTCCACATACCGTCTAAATGCACATTGACATAGTCGTTGCTTCGTTTGAAAACGTTACCGCTATTTTCTTTAATGAAACTATTGGCGGTAAGACCCTGACCTTTCAAACGGAATCCCAAATAAGGGTTAATCCATTTTCCAACAGCTAATGCGGGTATGAAAGTTAACCGATCTCCGAGCCCACCTGCGTAGCTATCTTCAATACGATAAACTTGTACTCCACCACTAACATTAATAAACCAATTATCACCTACTCCATTACGTTTAAACGTTGTTTTGTAAGCAGGTGTTTGTACCTCGTACACTTGGGTTTCCTGCGCAAAGATGCTGACAGAAAAACCCATTAACAAGCTAAGTAAAAAGATTTTTGTTTTCATAATTACAAAATAATCAAATTATTAAATTTATATCACATATTTTTCTCACACATTAAATATATTCAAATTACGGCAAAAAACGCCTCAAATATAGAAATAAAATGTTATATCAACAAATTTTAAATGAAATTTGTTAAAAAAAGGTTTTTTTTCAACTTTACGGGTGTTTTATTTCTTATAATCATAGAAATTTATATATATTTTATTTTATTGTTTATTCAAAATAATTTAGAATTCGATAACCGGCGTCTTTCACGTACGCATCTTTTCTTGTTTCTTTCATTTCGTTTTGCATCATATCTTCAATCAACGCATCCAAATCGTATTGAGGTTTCCATGAAAGTTTAGTTTGAGCTTTAGTTGCATCGCCAATTAGCATATCAACTTCCGTAGGACGAAAATATTCAGGATCGACTTTAATCACTGTTTCTCCTATCCTGTTTTGTATTTTTTCCAAATAGGCTTCACCTGCTTTTTCGACAAATACATCCGAATAAATTTTGGCAATTTTTCCGGTCTCATTAATGCCGTTACCGCTAAATTCCACTATAATTCCAATTTTTTCAAATGATTTACAAATAAAATCTCGAATCGTAGTAGTCACACCGGTCGCAATTACATAATCGTCCGGCTCATCTTGCTGTAAAATCAAATACATTGCTTTGACATAATCTTTTGCATGTCCCCAATCGCGTTTACTTGAAAGATTACCCATATAAACTTCATTTTGTATTCCTAAAGCGATACGTGAAACAGCGCGGGTAACTTTTCGGGTTACAAAAGTTTCTCCCCGAAACGGAGATTCATGATTAAATAAAATTCCGTTGCAAGCAAACATTTGGTAAGCCTCACGGTAATTTACGGTAATCCAGTAGGCGTACATTTTAGCCACGGCATAAGGGCTTCGCGGATAAAAAGGAGTTGTTTCCTTTTGCGGAATTTCCTGAACCAAGCCATATAATTCCGAAGTTGATGCCTGATAAATACGCGTTTTAGATGTCATATTCAATAGCCGCACGCCTTCGAGAATTCGCAATGTTCCCAATCCATCTACATTCGCCGTGTATTCAGGAGTATCGAAACTGACTTTTACGTGACTTTGTGCAGCCAAGTTATATATTTCGTCGGGTTGAACTTCCGCTATGATGCGCGTAATATTCATCGAATCGGTCATATCCCCATAATGCAAAATCAAGTTGCGATTTTCCAGATGTGGATCCTGATATAAATGGTCGATTCGGTTCGTATTAAACAAAGAAGAACGTCTTTTTATTCCATGTACCGTATAACCTTTTTTTATAAGATATTCCGATAGATATGCTCCGTCTTGTCCTGTAATACCGGTAATTAATGCTGTTTTTGACATGCTTGATTATAATTCTTAATTTATAATTCTCACTTTTTTAAATACCACTCATATAATTTAGCCACTCCTTCTTCTATTTCTATTTGGTGTTTCCAGCCCAAACGATGTAATTGAGAAGGGTCGGTTAATTTTCGCATCGTTCCGTCGGGTTTGTCGGCGTTAAAAACAAAATTTCCTTCGTAACCCACAGTTTTAGCAATTAGTTTTGCCAAATCGGCAATTGAAATTTCTTTTCCTGTACCTATATTAATATGTGTATTACGAATTTCTTTCCCTTTCGGAATCAAATCTTTAAAATCCACATTTTCCATTATATACACGCATGCATCTGCCATTTCTTCACTCCATAGAAATTCCCGCATGGGTTTTCCCGTTCCCCAGATTTCCACACAATTCTTATTAATCCCATATTTGGTTAATTTGGTTAGAATAAAGTCTTCCGAATCTCTTCCGGAAATGCCTTCCACAGGCAAATGGTTGAAATCTTTCCTGATGGCGTCCCAATTATTATTCATCAGATTTTTTGCCAAGAAAATTTTCCTCAAAAGAGCTGGTAAAACATGCGATTTTTCCAAATCAAAATTATCATTTGGCCCATATAAATTGGTAGGCATTACAGAAATAAAATTTGTACCATATTGAATATTATAGCTTTCGCACATTTTTATTCCTGCAATTTTAGCAATTGCATAAGGTTCGTTTGTATATTCCAGAGGTGAAGTTAGAAGGCAATTTTCGGGCATCGGCTGAGGAGCGTCGCAAGGATAAATGCAAGTAGAACCCAGAAAAAGCAACTTTTTGACACCGTTCAACCAAGAAGCATGAATAACGTTGTTTTGAATTTGCAGATTTTCATAGATAAATTGACCGCGATAAGTGTTATTAGCGACAATGCCGCCTACTTTGGCAGCAGCAAGAATTACATATCCCGGCTTTTCTTTTTCAAAAAAATCGAAAACAGCCTGTTGATTCCGCAAATCCAATTCGGAAATATCCCGTAATACAAAGTTTACATATCCTTTTAGCTGTAAATTTTTTAATATTGCAGAACCTACTAAACCAGTATGACCGGCTACATATATTATTTCGTTTTTATCCATTGAATCCCATCCTATTTATGATTTTTTAAATAATCGTTTATTAAAGCGGAAATATTCGCAATATCATCATCCTCTAAAATTGAACTTGACGGCAAACACAATCCTCTTTCAAATAAAGACTCTCCAAATTTCGTGCCATAATAGGGCGAATCTTTATACAAAGGTTGTAAATGCATGGGTTTCCATACTGGACGTGATTCTATTCGATTTATTTCCAACTGTCTTTTTACAGCATCTCGCAAATTTTCGTTTGGGAATAAAATACAAGTCAGCCAATAATTAGAAAAATAGTTTACTGGCTCGTTTTGAAATTCCAATTCCTGGTGTATCGCCAATTCTGTACGGTAGAGAAAATTGATTTCCCGCCTTCTATCTACATATTTCTGTAAAACCTCCATCTGTGCTAAACCAAGAGCAGCGCAAATATTGCTCAAATTATAGTTATATCCTAATTGCGAATGTTGATAATATGGGGCAGAATCTTTTGCTTGTCCTGACAAAAAGCGTATATGGCCGGCTTGTTTTTCGTCGCGGCAAATCAAAGCTCCTCCGGTTGATGCTGTAATTATTTTGTTACCGTTGAACGACAAATAACCGCAATCGCCGAATGTTGAACAAAACTTACGTTGATTATTTATTTTTATGCATGAACCTAAAGCTTCCGCTGCATCTTCAATTAACGGTATTTCATAATTGGCGGCAATCTGCATAATTTCCGGTAAGCGAGCCGGCATTCCAAATAAATCTACTGCAATAATAGCTTTTGGTTTTTTACCGGTTTTTTTTATCCTGTCTGTGATTGCTTCTTCTAACAATTCGGGCGATATATTCCATGTATTTTTTTCACTATCAACTAACACAGGATTTGCACTCACATATTTTACGGGATTGATGGTAGCAACAAAAGTCAAATCCTGACAGATAACCTCATCGCCAGGTTCAATACCTAAATTAATTAATGCGAGATGCAAAGCTGCGGTACCTGAACTCAAAGCCACAACCGGTTTCTGCGTATCGAGATATAATTCCAATGCTTTTTCAAACTGGACAATTTGCGGACCTGCCGTAGTAATCCAATTAGAATCAATCGCTTCGGAAATATATTGTTTTTCTTTTCCCGAAGGATGCGCAATAGACAAATAAATCTGAGATCTCTCCATATTTCAATTAGTTCCGTCGAACCGCGGCATTGTAACTTCTGCCGAACTGTTAATATTCTCTTTCTTAATTATTTTTTTAAGCGTTTGTAAGAAAATTCGCAAATCTGTTTTAAAACTTACATGATCTACATACCAAACGTCTAAATCAAATTTTTGTTGCCATGAAATGGAATTTCTTCCATTAATTTGAGCCCAACCGGTAATTCCCGGTCGAACCAGATGCCGCCGCTTGTGAAAATCGGAATAAAGCGGCAAGTATTCCGGCAAAAGCGGGCGAGGTCCTATCAAACTCATATCGCCCTTCAGGACATTGATTAATTGCGGAATTTCATCGATAGACGTTTCCCGTAAAAATTTTCCCCAACGGGTTATCCGATCTTTGTCGGGCAAAAGGTTTCCTTCGGAATCGCAGGTATTTACCATAGTTCGCATTTTAATCAGTGTGAAAATTTTTTCGTTTAATCCCGGTCTTTTTTGAGTAAAAAACGGATTTTCCTTTGTTTTCAGATAAACAAAAAGTAGAATAGGAGCAATAAACGGCGATACAATAAGAAGCCCTCCGAATGAAATTCCAATGTCTGTCAAACGTTTGAAAAAGCATTTATACATAAGCCTTACAAAGCATTTTTATTCGGTGCAAAAGTACAATATTTATTTAAACTCTCAAACAATTCATAATTTATAATTCATAATTTATAATTTATAATTTTTATCGTATCTTTGCTGGCAAAATAATATGATAATATGTCCTATAATTCTAATAATAACTTCTATAACAGCATTCCAGTTGTTACAAGAAATCTTTTAATTATCAATCTTATTGTCTGGGCGGCATGTAATCTTTTACCATTTCCGCTTTATGATTATTTAGGATTGTACGATTTGAACAGTGGACATTTTCATCTTTATCAATTAATTACTTACCAGTTCACTCATGTAGCTTTTTTTCATTTATTTTTCAATATGTTTGCTTTGTTTATATTCGGCAGAGTATTAGAAAATTATTGGGGACCATCACGTTTTCTTACCTATTATATGGTAACAGGTATCGGCGCAGGTTTGATTCAATTAGCTGTTTGCTATTTTCAGAATATACATTCCGTCACAATCGGAGCATCGGGAGCTATTTTCGGTATTTTGCTGGCGTTCGGTATGATTTTTCCGAATACTCCCCTGATGATTATTCCTTTTCCTTTTCCTATAAAAGCAAAATACTTAGTCATAGGCTACGGATTGATTGAATTGTGGATGGGATTTGCCAATCAGAGTGGAGACGATGTTGCTCATTTTGCTCATCTGGGTGGAATGTTGTTCGGTATAGTTCTCATCCTGTATTGGAAAAAAAAGGACGGCAATTATCGAAGGGGAAATTCAGGGAATAATCAGTCATGGTCGAAAAAAATAAAAGATTTCTTCAATAATAAGCCTAAAAGGATGGTTCAGAAACGACCTGAAACCGATTGGGATTACAATGCACGAAAAGCCAAAGAAAGTAAAGAAATTGATCGCATATTAGAAAAAATTAAATATTCAGGATATAACAGCCTGTCGGAAGAGGAAAAGAAAAAACTCTTCGATGCAAGTAAAAAGTAGTTTAGATGAAACCTTTAAAAAATTTTTTTAGAATCATTATTTATACGCTTGATGCAATAGTATTGGTGAGTTTAATATTGTCCTCTTTTTCGGGTTATATTTCACCACAACGGTTTATTTTTTTCTCATATTTAGGTTTGTTTTTTCCTTTTATTTTTATTGGAAATTTAGCTGTGTTTTGTACATGGTTACTTTTTAAACAGTGGAAACCGGCTTTATTACACTTAACGGTTTTTTGTATCTGCGGAGGAGCTATTTATACTTATTGTCCTTTGCACATAAAAACCAAAGAAGTTCCGGAAGACGCTATCAAAATACTGACATATAATGTTATGCGTTTCAACGGAATAAAAAAAGACAATTCTGGAGATCCGCCGAGTAAGATTCTCAAATACATTCAAGAAAGCGATGCTGATATTGTTTGCATTCAGGAATTCGGAGCATCGAAATCCGGGAGTAAATTTTTGACAGAAACGGATATAATGGATGCTTTGAGTAAATATCCTTACTATCATTACCATTCTTTGAATTTTCCTTATCAAAGCGAGGTTTTCGGCTTAGCCATTTTTTCCCGCTTCCCTATTTTATCAACTCAAAAAGTTCCTTATGAAAGTACCTATAACGGATCTTTTGTAACCGAATTAGACATCAATGGAAAGCGTGTAACCTTGATTAACAATCATTTGGAATCCAATAAATTATCGGAGGAAGAACGAAGTAATTATTACCAATTGACTAAAGAAATGGATACCCAATCGTTAGATGCTTTCACTCAAATGATGAACAAACGATTAACGCCGGCTTTTAAGACTCGAGCTACGCAAGCGCAGATTGTTTCTCAAATTATCAAAGAAAATAAAAACCAATATATCATTGTGTGTGGAGATTTTAATGATACCCCTATTTCTTATGCCCGTCATAAAATCAAAGGAAATCTTCACGATGCTTTTGTTGATAGCGGTTGCGGATTGGGAATTACTTACAACAAATACCGCTTTTTGTTTCGTATTGACTATATTTTGCACAGCAGTAATATAAAATCATATAACTGTACGGTAGGAAAACTGAATAGTTCCGACCATTATCCGCTTTGGTGTTATTTGCAGTTTAAAGAATGACGAATAACAATTAATGGTAACAAATTGTTTATCGTAACAGTGAATTTTATTCAATATATTACCGGCAATTGTAAAAAAAGTTTTTTTTACTTCCTATTTAAAAATTCTGCCAAAATTATAGTGGACAATTTGAAATTTGTCTTATTTCTGGCAGGCGGTTGTTAAATTTCGGATTTTTCATTAACTTTACAGCCTCTTAATTATAATAACATGCAAAAAGAATTTATTCAAAAATCGTATGAAATAGCGAAAGAACGCTATGCAGCCGTAGGAATAGATGCAGAACAAGCATTGAAAACGCTGCAAAAAATTTCTATTTCCATTCATTGTTGGCAAGCCGACGATGTGACCGGCTTCGAAAATCTTGGTAATATGGGTGGCGGAGGAATACAAGCTACGGGCAATTATCCGGGTAAAGCTCGGAATATGGACGAAATCCGTCATGATATCGAAAAAGTACTAACATTAGTAGCTGGCAATCATCGTTTGAACTTGCACGCTATTTATGGTGATTTCGGGGGAAAAGTGGTCGATCGCGATGCTATCGAACCGGCTCATTTTAGCTCGTGGATGCAATGGGCTAAAGAAAAAGGCTTGAAGTTGGATTTTAATTCCACTTCATTCGGACATCCAAAAAGCGGCAATTTAACATTAGCGAATCCTGACCAATCGATTCGTAATTTCTGGATTGAACACACTAAACGTTGCCGGTCGATTTCCGAAGAAATGGGAAAATTCCAGCATGATCCTTGTATAATGAACCTTTGGATACATGACGGCTCAAAAGATTTTACAGTTAATCGTTTGAAATACCGTCAAATATTGGAGCAGTCGCTGGATGAAATATTTACGAAGGAATACAAAAATATGAAAGACTGTATCGAAGCTAAATTGTTTGGTATTGGTCTGGAAAGCTATACTGTAGGTTCCTACGATTTTTATTTGGGATATGGAGTGAAAAAACAAAAGATTATTACCCTTGACACGGGACATTTCCATTTGTCGGAAAGTGTTGCCGACAAAATTTCTTCCTTACTATTATTTACGCCGGAAATCATGCTGCATGTGAGTCGTCCGATGCGCTGGGATTCTGACCATGTAACAATTCTGAACGACGAAGTATGCGATTTGGCAAAAGAAATCGTCCGAGCTAATGCTTTAGACCGCGTACATATAGGTTTAGATTATTTTGATGCTTCAATCAACCGTATAGGTGCTTATGTGATAGGTATCCGCTCTACTCAAAAAGCGTTTCTACAAGCGCTATTGGAACCGCTCACGCAATTACGTGAATATGAAGCAAACGGTCAGTATTTCGAACGTCTCGCTCTTCTGGAAGAAGCTAAAGGTTTACCATGGAATGCCGTTTGGGATTATTTCTGTTTGAAAAACAACATTCCTGTAGGGGAAGATTATATTACTGATATTCAGAAATATGAAAAAGAAGTAACAAGTAAACGGTAGCTAATAGAAGCATGGAACATCAAAAAGGAAGTTTAAAAAGTACAATTACCGTATCCCTGACAAATTATTTGGATGCGGGTTCTATTGTAGCGGGTGCAAGCGGATTGACGCTGTGGCAAAATTATTTAGGATTGACCGAAACTAATCTTGGATGGCTCAACGCTTTGAGTGCTAATTGTTTTGGAGCCGCTTTAGGTGCAATCATCGGTGGACGGCTTGCTGATAAATACGGAAGGAAAACCATCTATACCTATAATATGTTGCTCTATATGTTGGGTGTAGGAATTATCATGTTTTCGTTCAATTTTCCGATGTTGCTCATTGGCTTTCTGATTACTGGAATTTCCGTTGGGATAGGAGTTCCCGCCTCATGGACTTACATTTCCGAAACTTCGGAAGCAAATAATAGAGGAAGGAACATTGGCATTTCGCAGTTAGCATGGTCTATAGGTCCGGCTATCATTTTCCTGTTGGGATGGCTGTTTTCGCCAACAGGACCCATGGGGAAGGACGTTCGTAATTTAGGCGCTTTTGTACTACAGACAAATGATTCCGCTAGTCTCGATTTATTTGGCAACCGGATTATATTTTTTACTTTATTTATTGTAGCATTTATAGCCTGGCTTTTGCAACGCCAACTTAAAGAATCAGCAGAATGGGTTCAACTGAAAGCACAGAGAGCCGCGGATAAGATTAAGATGGAGAATTCTTATAAAGAATTGTTTACCAACATTGTCAATGTAAAAGCCATTGCATTTTTAGTAAGCATTTACCTTACATGGAATTTTGTAGCAGGAGCAATGGGATTCTTTATGCCGCATGTTTATGAAACTGCCGGCGGACTGAGTAATGAAACCGCTAATTTTCTACAAATGGCGATGTGGGGTTTGACAGCCATCTTTTCTTTTCTTGGTTTTGGACTGCTGGCAGATAAAGTCAATCAACGTTTTTTATATGCTGTTGGCACATCGCTTGGACTTGCAGCTTGGGTGATCCTTACTTTTGTTGGAATTACCAACACTACGGCGCTTTGGACATTTGTGGTTCTGTGGGGTATTCATGCAGGATTGGGGGTTCAGGCTTTTTATGCTCTTTGGGCTTCGGAGCTTTTTCAGGCTCGTTATCGCGCAGCGGCTCAAGGTATAATGTTTTTTATTGTTAGAGGTGGAGCTGCTATTTGGTCGTTTATTTTCACAGGAGTTTATGCATCAGCCGGCTTTTACGCTGCGGGCTATATCATGGTTGGCTTATTGGCTATTGCGTTGATAGTTGGAGTTATCTGGACGCCAAATACTCGTGGTAAAACCTTAAAACAAATTACAGAAGAAAGATATGGAGAAATTAAGAATTAGGAATTATGAATGATAAAGTTCCATTTTAATACGCTGTTTAGGTCGGAAATTTTTCGTAATAGTTCGATTATATTGGGTGGAAATGTGGTGGGACAACTCATAGCTTTTTTAGCTTACCCGATACTTACTCGTATCTATTCTGAAGCTGAGTTTGGAATATTTGCTGCGTTTATGAGTGTATGTAGCTTATTGACTACCTTAGGTACAGGTCGTTATGAAGAATCGCTTGTTATAGCAAAAGACCAGAAAGAAACCGTTCAATTAATAGGATTTTCACTTAAATTACTTATTTTCTTTTCTTTATTTTTATTTATAGGATTAGCTTTATTCCGGAAGCCGGTTTTTTCACTCTGTAAGATGGAAAGTATTGAGTCGTTTTGGCTTTATCTTCCGTTCACAGTACTTTTTACCGGATTGACTTTTCTTTTAAATAATTTGGCAACCAGAGAAAAACAATTCAAACGAATTGCTGCAGCCGGATTGTTGCAAAATAGCGTTAATACTGCGGGAAAATTAATTGCCGGTTTTTCGGGGTTTACACGAATCGGCTTGATTTTCTCAAATTTATTATCTGTTATTGCAGGTAATGTTCCTTACCTTTCACTAAAAAGACCTTTATTGGATGCTTTGAAATGGAATTGGAGCAACGAACGAAAAACCGCTTTGCGCTATATTGATTTTCCGAGCTTTAATCTGGGACGAACTTTTTTAAGCGGATTTTCGATTAATTTACCGTTTTTGATTTTAATCGGAATTTTCGGAGAAGCATCACTAGGTCTTTATTCTTTAGCTTTCGCACTTTTATATCGTCCGATAAATTTATTTGCCAATTCATTATACACTACTTTATTTGAAAATGGAGCTTCTACGATACGGGATAAAAAACCGCTTTTGCCTTCGCTGAAAAGGTATTGGAAATACTTGTGTTTTTATATTTTACCTTGCTTTGTATTGGCGTTTTTTATTGCCCGTCCTCTTTTTGTTATATTTTTTGGGGCAGAATGGGAAGAATCGGCTTTATATTTTCAGTACTTATTGCCTTGGATGTTTATGATTATGTTAGTTTCGCCAGTGCAATTTATGCCTATTCTTTTTAATAAACAAAAAATAGCGCTATGTTTAGAAATAATTCACCTGTTATTTCGTTGGGGAGCGTTAGGCATAGGCATATATTTGATGCATTTTCAGACTGGCATCTTGCTTTTTTCTCTTGTCGGACTATTCTTTACTTCTTTGAATTTTATTTGGTTTTATTTGATGATTAAGAAATATGAACAAAACTTAAATGAAAATGTTTGATATATAAGTAATTATTCTCCTTTTTGGGTTGCAGCTCTTTCGAATTATACTCATCCTATTCTTTCTGGCGACATATAAATTTTTTCAAAAGGGTTATCTTGCTTTATTCATTATTTTATTGTATCTTTGCAGCGCAAAAACGAGATATAGCGCAGTTGGTAGCGCGCCACGTTCGGGACGTGGAGGCCGGGCGTTCGAGTCGCCCTATCTCGACAAAATTCAGTTAAACTACTTACATTCAAATAAATATAAAGGCAAGCCCTTTTTTGATGGAATAGAAGGGAAAGAAGTATATTGGTTAGCATTCGGATGCTAGAAGAAGACAGTAATTTGCCACAACTTCAACAAATTCACAAAAAACAAAAGAACGAATTATCAACGGCTTTTAAGCAGACCGGAAGATGCAATTTCAGGGTATAAAATGGAGTTTTTCCTAAAATAAAGAATCCCATAATTCCGTGAATTACAGGATTTTTCTTTAATTTTCAGTTTTACCTTGCGGAGAGGACGGGATTCGAACCCGTGATACCCTTTAGGGGTATACACGCTTTCCAGGCGTGCCTCTTCAACCACTCGAGCACCTCTCCCTGTTGTAAAAACGACTGCAAAGGTAAGAATAAAGAATGAGATTTCAAAAAGCGAGGAGTGTATTTTATTGATTATTAGTTAATTAATTTTTAAATTAAATTTAGGTTATTTTCTAATCGTTAAAAGCGATGATTTTTCTCAAATGTTAAAATCAGTCTGTTTTGAGTGATTTTAAGGGTTTTTGACCATGTGGTGTGTACAAATGTGTGTACATAGAAAGCATCAACAAATATGAAGCCCATCTCAGAGGGTTAGGTAATAAAGGAATACTATAAGCACCAAGATTAGAACTTTACGAGCTATTTACAATAAGGTTATTAAAGACAACTTGATGAAGAAGGAGACTATCATCCCTTTGGTGGCTACAATATTTCCAAGTTGAAATAAAGCAGCCCAAAGAGAGCTATCTACAAAGATGACATAATCAATATTTCAACGTCAGTTCAACCTAAGCAATTTTTTTAATAACTTCCATGTCAATGATTTCTATATTCAAAGCGGGTTTCTTTGGAGCAAGATTGTAAGCAATCAAACCTGCAACCTGGTTTCCAATAAAATTGCTGAAACTGGCATTAATTTATATAAAATCAAAAATTTTTTTAGGATTTTCTTGGAATTTCAGAAAAAAAGAGTTATATTTGCACTGCTTTACAATTATGCTTCCACTCCTCTAAAGGAAGTTTTACTTGTAATGATGTAACAACCGATAAACTGGAAAAGGATTTCAGGAAACTTTCCAAGAAAGAGATTGCAATTTCTCTCTCCCTGTGTATGTGTAAGAAGTACTCTTTCTTCTCATTTTCATCCATGTAAATGATTATGTTTAATTATAAACGATTTTTCCCGATAGGAATAATCGTTTTTTTTACTTTACTTTTTGAAAAATGACGGCTATCATCGTGGGAGAAGTAGGCGACATCTTGGGAAAGGCTGCCCTACATCTTGGAAAAGGCTGCCCTACATCTTGGGAGAGGCTGCCCTACATCTTGGAAAAGGCTGCCCGACATCTTGGGAGAGGCTGCCCGACATCTTGGGAGAAGATAGGTGGCAGTAGAAAAAATGACGGGTATCAATATTTAGAACATCAAAAAACAGGGCGCTCTAATTTTTCGGCTAAAATTCGGCAGTGAAATTCCTTAAAAATATTTAAAAATACATCATTTATAAGATAATTTAACACCAATTTTTTTATAGTTATTATACCTAAATAAAACAAATAGTAAAACATTTCGTTAAAAATTAGTTGCCATATTACATTGTCAAATTCAAAAAAAACATATAACTTTGTCGAAAATTACAACAATTTAATCAAACGAATATGCCAATAGAAGATATTTTTTATGAATTATTTTAATATGTATAAATTATGAAAAAAAATTTGATAGGCCTACTGCTGCTTTTTTTTGTCGCATCGCTGTGCGCTTCAGGGCAAACAATACATATCTCTTTCCCATCTTATGGAGGGAAAGAATATGCTTTTTATCTCTGGCAAGGACTGAAAATGGATACCATTTCAGCGGGAACTTTGAATGAAAAAGGAGAAATTCAAATTGAAATCAGAGAGAACGGTTTTAAGGGCGTCGGAACGCTCGATTTTGGAAAATCAGGAGCTTTAGATGTGATTATTAATGGAGAAAATGACTTTTCCATTCTCAATATTTTAGCGACCGAAGAACTGCAGGCGGAATTTAAATATGAAAATTCTCCTGAAAACAGTTTTGTTATCGAAAGGGCTAAACAAGAAACGGATATTTTTGGAAAAAACAATGTGCTGGATTATATTCTTCAGATTTATAAATCAGACGAGTCATTTTATCAGGCTGCCCAATCCGAAAAAAGCAGACTTGAAAATCAATATTCCCGGTTGCAGGAACAGTTGCATGCAAGCCCGCTTTATGCTGCACGATTGTGTGAGATATTTGATTATTTGAATGGTCGGGGCAGCAAATTAACCATGAGCGATAGCGAAATTCAACAGGAACGCAAGAATTTTATACTGAACAATCTTGATTTCGCAGTTCTTTATACAAGCGGACAGTGGGAAAAAGTGACTGCCGACTGGATTTGGAATCTGACAGGGAACGACTCACTGCTGGTTGCCGAACCGAGGCAAGTATTGGAACGCATTTCAGACCGTAGCCTTAAAATAAATTTAACGAACCGCATTATGCAGCTCTTTGCTAAGTATGCAAAAGAAAATCTTTTACCGCAAATCGGCGTTGAAAATCTGCTAATGCCTGTACTTGGACAGCTTGCGCCAGAATTAATTTTAGACGGCGAAACATGGCAGCCTAAAAATGCGTTGATATTGTTTTACGATAGCGATTGCGGCAACTGCCGAAACGAGCTACACCAATTGATTGAAAAATATAATCTGTTTGAAAGCAATAATTTACGTGTGATTTCCATTGCTGCCGATACTGACAAAAACCTTTTTTCAGAAACGGCTCAAGAAATTGTGTGGAAAGATAATTATTGTGATTTCAAAGGTTTTGAAGGAAAGAATTTTATAAACTACGGCGTCGTAGGTACTCCCACTATTATTTTGATAGATAAGGACGGTATTCTGCGCGGCAGATATGCACAAATCAAGGAACTTTTTAAAAACTAAAAACTAAGAGATTGAGAGTGAATGCGTTTAACCATCTCAATAAAAGAGGTTTGATCTGTAATATATGCTTCTATAATTAGATACAAAACAATAAATAGGAGCATGCAAATTGTATTAATAAAAAACAGTAAACTGCATTTAATGCGCGATATAGCTTTGGTTTCTTTGTAAATCAACCGGTGGGAATGGAAAAAATAATAAATAAAATAAATAAACAGTACAACTGTAAATATTACATTAGTAGTCTTTATCCATCCGATTGTTTTTAAATTAAAGAATGAGAGTATCCATTCTATAACAATAAATAATAAGCTGCTCAACAAGATGAACGAGAAATAATGGAGTGTATAAATGGCGTGGTCGAAATAGAACCATTTTTTCTTGCTATGGAATACCCAAAGCCAAAAAGCAAAAACAGGCATATATGCGAAAATTGCTTTAGAAAAATCATGTTTAATCCGTTCTTTAATTTTCTCCTCATTTTTTTTGAAAAAATTGTTGAATATTTTACTATTTTCATCAACATTGCCTTCGGACTCTTTATCAGCCGTTTCTGCAGGTTTTTCTAATTTACTGTTCTTCTCTTGTGCTTTAGCAGCTGTTTTTTGAGGCTTTGACGATTTTTCTTCCCCGTTACTATTATTATCTTGTGTTTCAGTAATCATTTCCTGTACAGTTTCTTTCTTTTTCTCGGTGGTATCCGGAAGAATAGCCGGAATGAAAAATGCAATAAAACTGATAAATATATATAAACCAACGGGAGGCATATAACGCTTTCGTTTGCCGGCAAGGTATTCTTTGGTTAATCGCGCAGGATAAAAAAGCAGATACACTATGGTTTTCCAGAATCGGCTATCGTAGTGTACAAAATCTTCTAAGAAATGTAAAAAAAGAGAATGAAAAGACTGGCGTGTTTCAACATTTTCTTGTCCGCATTTCGGACAAAATCGTTTTTCAACAAAATGTCCACAATTTTCGCAACGCTTATTTTCACGCAATTCTCCGTGATTGCTCATAAAATTAAAACAATGTAGAGACGTGGTGTGCCGCGCCTCTACATATAATTCATTGTTATCATTATTAATATTCCGCTTAATTTACCGAAATATCTTTGTTTACGTTTTTGCAACCGACAAGTGCATAATATAATAAGTAAATGAGACCTACTACAACTACCCAATAGCTGACAAGGTAACCTACACCGCCGGCCATATCAACGATTCCGTTTTGCAATAAAGGAAGAATGCCTCCACCACAAACAAGCACCATGAAAATACCAGAAGCTTTTTCCGTATATTTTCCTAAGCCTTCTACTGCAAGATTAAAGATTCCGCCCCACATTACCGACGTACACAAACCTATGCAAACAAGCAGGGCTGCATTAACAGGCACGCTTGCTAAACCGAATAATCCTTCCGGACCGTTTTTGAATACCGGTAAATCAACCATTATGGAAGTTGGGGCAAACATAGCGGATAAGGTTAGTATCAAACCAATAGCAGAAGCTACACCCAACATGGTTTTAGCAGACACTTTACTACCGATAGCAGCGCCTATGAGCCGTCCGATAAGCATTAGAAACCAGTAAGTTGCTGCAACGGAACCCGCAATTGCTTCGGCATTTCCGGAACCATGTAATTGCAAAACATCCAAGGTCGGATTTTGAAGCCATTTGTTTAATACATTGGGAACGCCGACTTCAACACCTACATATACAAATATACCTACGGCGCCTAAAATAAAGTGACGGAAAGATAATGGACTGTATTGAGATTTTCCGGCAGTTTCTTGATATTTATTTTCGTTTTCGGGAATAGCGGTTAATCCGATAACGATGAATGCAAATGCAAAAATAGCTAAAGCAGTGTACATTAATGGGAAGACATGGCTGATTTGGGCTTTTGTTATTTCTGGAATTAATATACCGGTTAAAATAATAACAGCTGTACCGGAAAGAGAATTGAAAGAACCTCCTATTTGTATCAATTGGTTTCCTTTATTACCTCCTCCGCCTAATTTATTTAACATGGGGTTGACCACCGTATTAAGCAAACACATGGAGAAACCGGCAACGAAAGCTCCCAACAAGTAAACGCCGAAACTTCCGACCACTCCGGATAAAGTTTGGATGCCTACTCCTACAAAACCAATGGCAATTGCAATAAGCGCTGTTTTTTTGTATCCGAGTTTTTGAAGTAAATTACCAGCCGGATACCCCATTACTGCATAAGCAATGAAATTGGCAAAAACGCCGAGGGTTCCCATCCAGTTTGGCACTTGAAATTGATACTTCAATATGTCTCCCATCGGAGAAGCTAAATTCGTAACAAATGAAATCATACCGAAAAGGAAGATCATCACAATAATTGGCAACAAATAATTTTTTTTCTCTTGTACCATAATTTTTAATTTATTAGATTATTTTTTAATATTTAATTTATTGAATGATAGTATCAATTGAAAATTTATAGGTAGATTTTGATTGAAATTTATCTTCCGGTCGTAAAATAATTGATGGGAAATCGGGATGATGAATGCTATCGGGAAAATGTTGCGTTTCCAGACAGAAAGCCGAGCGTTTCGGATAAGTGTGACCGTTTTTCCCTATGAAATCTCCTGCCAGATAATTACCGGTATAGAGCTGCACTCCCGGCTCGGTCGTATAGATTTCCATTACGATACCCGTTTTGGGAGAACCCGCTTTTGCGCAAAAAACCAAACCTTCTCCGGAACGATTCAGAATAAAATTATGATCGTAACCGTTTCCATATATCAATTGAGTAAATTCTTCATCGATTCGTCCGCCGATTGTATGTTCCGAACGGAAATCGAAAGGCGTATCTTCCACTTCTTCCGGCTTTCCCAAAGGAATTGCTACATCGTTGGTAGGCAAGAAATAATCAGAATTAATCACTAAGGTGTGGTCGCCGATATATGAATCGCCTTCACCCGAAAGGTTAAAGTAAGAATGATTGGTTAAATTGATAATAGTTGTTTTGTCAGTAGTTGCTTTGTATGAAATTTCAAGCGTATTGTCTTCCATTAATCTATAGATGGCAGTAACATGTAAATTACCCGGAAATCCTTCTTCCCCGTCTTTTGAAAGATAGGTTAATTCCAACGTTTTTTCATCTAATTTCCGGGCATCCCATACAACGGAATTAAACCCTTTTATTCCTCCATGTAAATTGTTAGGACCATTATTCACAGCCAATTGATATTCACAGCCTTCTAAAAAGAACCTGCCGTTTGCAATCCTGTTGGCAGTTCGTCCGCAAATAGCTCCAAAATAAGGTTCCTGATCGTTCAGGTAATCTTCAATATTGCTTTTTCCCAATACGACATCGATCCAATTGCCCTTTCTATCAGGAACACGCAAGGAAACTATTTTTCCTCCATAATTAATAACTGAAACTTCTACTCCATTCGCGTTAGTTAAAAGGAATAAATCAATTTCTTTTCCGTCGATTTTTTTATGAAAGTCTTTCTTATTAAGTCTTTCATGGGTTTTTAATTTATCCATGGTATTTTAATAAAAATTTTAAAAATAATCATGCAAATATACTGGAATTATTTTAAAAGAATTTTATAATCCAAGTTGTTTTTTTCTATATCTTTAAAATAATGATAAGTTCCGACTTTTAATTCATAAGTAGCGGCATCATCACAGACGATAATTCCTTTAGGATGCAATTGTAAAGCTGTAATAGTCCATTTCTGAGAAATAGCTCCTTCAACGGCTTCTGCCAAGGCGCGTGCTTTAGCAAGTCCATTCGCCAGAATTAAAACTTCTTTGGAACGCATAACTGTTCCCACACCCACGGTTAAAGCTGTTTTTGGCACTTGATTCACATCGTTATCGAAAAAACGTGAATTAGCAATAATCGTGTCTGTAGTTAATGTTTTTATCCGGGTATCGGAATTCAGGGAAGATCCCGGTTCATTGAAAGCAATGTGTCCGTCGGCTCCCATGCCGCCTATAAATAGATCAACTCCTCCTGCTTGCTTGATTTTCTGTTCATATTGAAAACATTCCGCTTCCAAATCTGGAGCGTTTCCATTTAAAATATGTACATTCTCTGGCTGGATATCAATGTTGTTGAAAAAGTTTTTCCACATAAACGAATGATAACTTTCGGGATGCTTTTCAGGGAGGCCTACATATTCGTCCATATTGAATGTAACCACATTTTTAAATGATACGAATCCTGCTTGGTTTAATTCCGCTAAACATTTGTACATTCCTATCGGAGTTGAGCCGGTCGGCAGTCCTAAAACAAAAGGTTTATGTGCGGAAGGATTTGCCTTAACTATTTTAGATGCAACATAATATGCTGCCCATTTTGATAAAATCCCGTAATCGGGTTGAATAATTAATCGCATAAGTTTTTTTATTAATGTTTTGCAAAAATAAAAAGAAAATTTTAATGTATGGTGAAGAATTCCTATTTTTGTAAAAAATATTAATTAAAAAACAAACAATGATGGATAAACCGTATGTAATAGGTATTGATATGGGTGGTACGAATACCGCTTTTGGAGTTGTGGACCGGAGAGGAGAAATTTTGTTTCGCCACTCCATAAGTACCTTAGGATATGTTAAAGGAGAAGACTATGTCAATGACTTGGGAAATGCGATTAACGACTTAATCGAAAACAATGGATTGAGAGATAAAATTAAAGGAATCGGCATGGGAGTTCCTAACGGAAACATGAACGACGGAACAATAGAAAATGCAGCCAACATACTTTGGGCAAAAGGGATTGTTATTCCTTTGGCTGCAATGGTGGCAGAAAAAACCGATTTACCGTGTAAATTGACAAACGATGCGAATGCTGCTGCTTTAGGTGAAATGGCTTACGGAGCAGCTAAGGGATTAAAAGATTTTATCGTAATTACGTTGGGTACGGGCGTCGGAAGCGGCATTGTTTCAAACGGACAGTTAGTTGTCGGACACGACGGATTTGCTGGCGAACTGGGCCATGTAAGAATAATCCGTGAAAACGGACGAGTTTGCGGATGCGGACGTACAGGTTGTTTGGAAACTTACGCTTCTGCAACAGGTGTTGCCCGCTCTGCTCGGGAATTTTTAGAAACACAGCCTGACAGAGAATCGATTTTACGAGAAATCCAGCATCGCCCGATTACTTCAAAAGATGTTTATGAAGCTGCAAAGAAAGGAGATAAATTAGCGATTGAAATTTTTAATTTCACAGGCAGGATATTAGGAGAAGCCTTTAGCGATTTTATTGCTTTTTCCAGTCCGAAAGCATTTATTCTTTTCGGCGGTTTAGCTAATTCTGGAAATTTTTTGCTTGAACCGTTGAAAAAAGCAATGGAAGAAAATGTATTATTTGTTTACAAAGGTAAAACAGAAGTAGTCATTTCCAAATTGAATGATGCGGAAGCCGCTATTTTAGGCGCAAGCGCTCTGGCTTGGGAATAAATATTAGAATAATAAAGGCGCGGCATGCCGCGTCTTTATTATTCTTGTTCTGTAATTTCCTGAATATCTTTTAAGGTAAAATTACCAACAAGCAATATGGCTGTAAAATTATCCTCATCATCGACCAACATTATCAACTCTTTAATCTTGTCACCCTGCATATCGGAATAAAAATTAACATGGCTTTTTCCGTCTTTGACGCGCATCAATTCCTGATGTTTAGAGGAAACCGATTGGGCGAAATCCTTTTTCATTTGAACCATCATATCTTTATTTTCAGTCGTGACAAGCTGCAAGGATTCTATTTTCCCTTTTAAATTCATCATGTTTATTCCGACTTTTTCTATTTTAGGCATCATTTGAAACATCGCTTTGGAAATAAAAACCGAAGTTACGTTATCCATATCTGCATATTTGTCGAATAATTTGTTTTGTGCAAATCCCGCGTTTGTACAAAATAAGCATAAAGCTATTATAAGAATATATTTTGTTTTCATAATTTATTTATTTAAATGTTTGTTTATTAATTGATTTACTTTTTCAAACTCCTGTTCGGCATCGGTCACTTTATCTATCCCTTTATTCAATTGAATAGACATATAGGCTAATGTTTGTTCCGCGACTAATGCGGCTTCTTCCGGATCGCTGAAAGTATCCACCATTTTTGGCGGCGACGATTCTCGGTTTAAGAAATATAGTCCGATACACAATAATGCTATGGCGGCGGCGCTACTTATCCAATAATATAACTTTCGTCTATGAGGTATGGATTTTTGAGAAGCCTCCATTTGCATGATATATTTCTCCAGTCGTTCGGAAACGCCTTCCGGAACTTTGATTTGCGTATTATGTAAAAGGCGGAACAACTCTCGTTCTTCTTTCCAACGTTCATCTGTATTCTTTTCATCCAGGAAATATTCCGTTAAAAAAAGTTCTTCTTCCGGAGTAGAAATTCCCTCATAAAATTTTTCTATTAACAGTTCAATGTTCATTTTATTTATTTTTATGAATTTCTATTTTTCAACATACTTTTCAAAGTTTTCCTTGCCCTTGAGAGCAGAACTCTTACATTTACAGCGCTTTCACCTGTTACGGCTTCTATTTCTTCGAGTGAACAATCGCCACAACCTCTCATTTGTATGACAATACGTTGTTTTTCGGGCAATTGTTCAATCAGCGTTTCAATTTGTTGTATTTTCTCTTTGCTTTCCATTTCATTTTCAGGAGTTATTCCGATCATGATATTTAGCGATTCCACCGGTTCATTATTATCCAGCCGGTTTCTGGGTGCTCGAAGGAAATCCAGACAAAGATTTTTGACCAATCTAACGCAAAATGCTTCTGGCTGAAGAATATTGACTAATTCGGTTCGTTTATTCCATAACTTGCAATACGTTTCCTGAAGAATATCTTCCGAGTCGGCGGCATTGTTTAGCAAGGAAAAAGCAATTCGGTAAAGCTTAGGATGAAAAGGATAATATATACTTTTAAACTCCTCTGCATTCATTATTTACCTTATTTGTTTTCTTTTACTATTTTTTCAATATCCGAAGGTTTGATATTTCCTTTGATGCGGATTATTGCCGGACTGTCGCCGCTTGTCAATATAACCATTTCCCGGATTGAATCGTCTTTTAATTTCATCAGGATTTTAGTGCGTTCCTTGTCTTCATTCACTGAAACCAATGGTTCGTAATCTTCATCTTTCAAAGAAGCAATTGCCCGGTTTAACTTGTCTTTAACAGACTGTTCGCATTCATCAAAGCTAAATACTTCAATTCCGGTTACTCCCATTACATCTTTAAATAGTCCTGCTAATGTCATTGTAAACTTACCAATGGCAACATGTTCAACTTCCTTTTCTTTCGAAAATTCCTTAAAAAGTTGATCTACATTTTTTTGGCTATGCATTACAGGGCATATAAAAAATAATGCAAGCAGGGCGAATAGAATTTTTTTCGTTTTCATACCTATAAATATTTTTAATTTTATATGGAAGACGAGTAGGGGAGTAATTTTGTTACAAAAAGTCTCAATATAAATTTCTCAAAGGCGGTTTCATGCAAATTCCAATGCGGAGCATGGAAGTATATTGCTTATATTTTATCATGCTTTCACCGTATCCATTATACCATTGTATAAAAAAATATTGGTTTTCTTTCGGATGTAATTTGAAATTTAATTCAAGTTGCGTATTGAAATTGCCTATTTTTCCTCGCGGATTAATTACTGCCGAAATCCAAAACTTGTCTTTTATACTTCTGTAATTCAAAACAAACAGCCCATAACCTCTATATTTACTATATAAATCTTTATTTTCGTTCCCTAACCAACCAGCCCATAATTTTCCTTGAACAGAAATACTTTCATTAAAAAAATATATTCCTGTAAGAACGAAATAATTAGTACTGCGGGAATCCGTACTGTCTTTGCCGTTTGATTCGTGTTCCAATGCAAACAGTGCCATTCCTCGTAATTTCTCTTTCGAAATAATCGGTTTTACAAGAGTCAGACCTGGATTGTAATTGTTATCGGTAAAAGGAGCTGAGTCTGCATAAAGGTCCCAAAAAGATTTTTGAGTGTAAGTAAGCATTAAGAAAGACTTGAGCGGCAAAACCGATTTTGTTAGCCTTTGCTGAATGCTTATCTGAAATTTAACATCGGTTGTAAATCGATTAATTTCTTTTCCAATCGGGATGCCGGTAATAATGTAATTGTCTCTATACATTCCGAAACTGGGTTGCCTGTTGAATAAATTTAGGACTTCATTTTCACTGATTTTAAGATACACAGGCTTTTTTAAGGTTATTTTGCTGGTATCCGATTCCACTTGATTTTTCCACATTTCCTCTATTTCTTTAATTTGAGCAAGTGAATTGTGTGAAACGGTGAATATGAATAAAAGTGAAAATAAGATACACAATCTATTTTTTATAATATTGCACATTTTCTTTTTATTTAATTTGACATATCTGTTTAACAGATATGTTAATGATTAGCAAAGATACATACATTTTTTTATCTTCAAGTTTTTTTACTAATTTTTTATGGTAATAAATCAACTATTATTCCTTTTTCCATATTTCACAAACCGAAACTGCCGATTTTCATTACTTGTTCTTCCAGATTTTCTGGATATAAAGATTTGTTTTTTAATTTGGAACGATAGGTATAAATAGTTGTAATCGAATATCTCAGGAAGACGGCTATTTTGGCGCTATCGTTAATTCCTAATCGAATCAAGGCGTAAACGCGCAATTCGGTATTGAGCAATTCTCCCTGTTTAATTACTTGCTTTTCTTCTTCCGGAAATAAGGCATTAAAATCAGAAATGAAAGTTGGATAAATGCGTAGAAATGTTTCATCGAAATTGGTATGAAAATCATTTAGTTCATCTTCAATAAATTGAGTTGATTTTAACGATTTAAGCAATTCTTCCATTTTTCCACTGTTCGCTATTTTATTCAAATTTCTCCGGTAATTATCTAATTTTTCAATATAACTGGAACATAAATCAATGAATTTACCTAAATATGCTTCTTTTACTTTGTTTGTTTCCGATAGTTTTTGATTAACTTCCAAAAGTTGATTGTTGGATTTCTGCAAATCATGATTTAATTCGTTTAATTTAATATTTGTACGGTATAACTCTTTACGAATACGGGCAATGCGTTTCATTTGCAGATAAACATAAATCACGGCTGCAATCAGGAACAATGATAATAAACTAACCACAACCAGATATTTCTGCAATTCTGATTTTTGTTTTGCAGTCTTTTCCTGATAATCGGAATCGATAATCGGAAAAATTTTTGATATTTCAAATGTACGAAACCGTGCGTTGCAAAATATTGCATCTTCAAAAGATGATTTCATGTATTTATACGCATTGTCGATATCGCCTTTTCCATACAAAAGCAAAGCTAACTCCATCATCGAAGCATTTTCTTTGATTGCATTTCTTATGTCGCAAATTGCCGACAAGGCATAATATTTTTTTTCCATCTCCTCATTCATCTCTTGTTTGTAAAATCCTGCCAAAATATTGTAAAAAATAGCTCGTTCATGGTCTTCCGACTCCGAAATTTGCAAGGCTTCGAGAAGCAACTGTTCTGCAGTGTGGGTATCATTTTCATCGGCTAACTTTTCTGCTGATAATATCCGGTAAGATTGTGAACCTTTAGGAACAATGTTTAATAATGAATCTCTATATAAATTACTTACAGCATAATAACGATTCTCTCTATTGCCGGATGTATAATACATAAACAAGCGTTTGTACGATTCATAATAGTCTATCAGTAGCTGCTCTGGTAAATTGTCGAACGATTTACGGTCGAGATTATCCAACAGGTTCAAGGCTTCGAGAAACCGGCCTTCCAGCCAATATGAAAAAGACAAATCCAGCTTTGTATCGTAAATATATTCTAAATTTTTAAGTTTTTCCGCAAGCTTTAAATTCAGTTCGCAATACTGCATTGCCGAATCAATCTTATAGGTATTGTATTCGTTGTATAATTGTCTGTAGATGGAATATAATTGAGAGTCTGATAAATCTGGCGTGTTAAGAAGTTGTTTGACATCGTTAATACGGCGTTCTTTTTCAATCATATATACTTTTTTATCACGCATGGCTTGGGATAAAATCTGAAAAATAGAGTCCATTTCCGTCTTTGACCAAAGCGACGGAAAAATAAATATTAAAAGTGCAATTAATAAAAAAAAGCGTTTCATTATATTATAAATAAAAAAAGCAAATGCCCTTACTACTACTCACTTACTTTTGTCATAAATAACCAACCTTTTTTTATCATCTCCCCAAAAGAATGTCCTATTCGGATGATAAAAGTGGAAGGTAACTGCTCACATCTCTTTAGCTTTATTATTACAAAAAATCGACATATTCGGATATATGTTGTTACTACTCGTCTCTCTTTTCATCCTCCAAATATGAGATTCTTTTGGATAAATATGATAAGAAAAAATCGTTCGTTTGAAATGATAGTAGTTTCTTTTACTGCAAAATTACAAAATTTATTTTAAATTACCTATTTTTCTTTTTCATTTTTCATAAAAGAAATATTAACTTTGCACAAATGACAATAATTCTCCAAATAAAAGTAATATATTATTTCTTGTTGAAAAGAAGTTAATAATTTTGATTGCTCCCTTTTCATAAAAATACCGATTCCTCTTACCTTTGCAAACTATAAAAATTGAAAGAAAATTTATGGCTGAACAAGAAAAAACTAAAATTAGACAAACTACAAGAACAAAGAAAACAAATGTAAATACGGAAGAAACAGGACGTTTACAACCTCAGGCGCGAGACTTGGAAGAAGCCGTTTTAGGTGCGCTGATGCTTGAAAAAGACGCTTATTTCATAATCAATGAAATACTTACTCCCGAATGTTTTTATGATAAAACTCATGAATTGATTTTTACTGCAATTCAAAATCTGGCATTACAGCAAGAACCGATTGATATACTTACAGTTGTTGAGCAATTAAGAAAAACCGGAGACCTTGAAACTGTCGGCGGAACTTCTTATATCGCTCAGTTATCGCAAAAAGTGGTATCAAGCGCCCATATTGACTATCATGCCCGGATTATAGCCCAAAAATACCTTGCCAGAGAATTGATTACTTTTTCATCGGAAGTAGCAAGTAAAGCTTTCGATGAAACAAACGATGTGGACGATTTGATGGAAGAAGCCGAAGGAAAACTGTTTGAAATATCGCAACGGAACGTTAAAAAAGATGTCGTTCATATTAATCCTATTATTAACGAAGCTTACAAACTTATGCGTGAAGCGGCTAAACGTACCGACGGATTGAGCGGCTTGCAATCGGGGTTTGAAGATTTGGATAAGATAACTTCGGGATGGCAAAATTCCGATTTGATTATTATTGCCGCTCGTCCGGCAATGGGAAAAACAGCTTTTGTTCTTTCTATGGCTAAAAATATGGCTGTTAACTTTAATATTCCGATTGCAATTTTCTCTTTGGAAATGTCGAATGTACAATTAGTTAACCGCCTTATTGTGAACGTAGCAGAATTATCCGGAGAAAAAATTAAAACCGGACAATTGGCCGAATATGAATGGCATCAATTAGACAGTAGGATAAACAAACTCTATGATGCCCCGATTTATATCGACGATACGCCCAGTCTTTCAGTATTTGAATTGCGTACTAAAGCTCGACGTTTAGTCAAGGAACATAAAGTGAAATGTATTATTATCGACTATTTGCAGTTGATGAATGCAAGTGGAATGACGTTCAATAGCCGGGAACAGGAAGTAAGTATGATTTCGCGTTCTTTGAAAGGGTTATCCAAAGAATTAAATATTCCGATAATTGCCTTGTCGCAGTTGAACCGTATGCTTGAAAATCGGACAAGTAAGGATGGCTTCGACGCCAAACGGCCTCAGTTATCCGATTTACGCGAATCTGGCGCTATCGAGCAAGATGCCGATATTGTCTGCTTCATTCATCGTCCGGAATATTACAAAATCTTTCAAGATGAACGTGGGAACGATTTGACGGGAAAAGCCGAAATAATCATTGCTAAACACCGGAACGGCTCAACCGGAGATGTTACACTTGAATTTAAAAAAGAGTTCGCACGTTTTCAGAATCTCAATGAAAATAAAATTATAACCGATTATCAATCTCGAGTGAACAGTCAGGCGGATATAATGCCTGAAGATAAATATAATACAAAGAAAATGACGCCTCAATGGGATGATAGTGTCCCGTTTTAACTTATAACTCATAACAATTATAGGAATTTCACAATAAAAAATTGTACCTTTGCACCCTCTTATGAATCTCGTAACAATATAATTCAATGGAGCAACTAAAACATGAATGCGGCATAGCCTTAGTGAGACTTTTAAAACCGATTGATTATTATGCAAATAAATATGGGAGTTGGCAATATGGATTAAATAAACTGTATTTAATGTTGGAAAAACAACACAACCGTGGACAAGATGGAGCTGGAATCGGTTGTGTTTCTGCTAATGCTCAACCCGGAACGGAATACATTTCCCGCGAAAGAGCTTTGGGTAGCGCTGCCATTCAGGAAGTTTTTAAAAAAGCCTACGAACAAATCCATAACACTCCTGAAGAAACGCCTTATGAAAATATTCCATTCTGCGGTGAAGCATATTTGGGACATTTGCGCTACAGTACTACAGGACGTTCAGGGATTAGCTATATTCAGCCTTTTTTGCGCCGAAATAATTGGCGTTCCCGCAGTTTGATGCTCTGCGGAAATTTCAATATGACCAATGTTGATGAATTATTTGAGCAATTGCTCGATCAGGGACAGCATCCTCGTTTGTATTCCGATACGCTGATAATGCTTGAAATGATGGGATATTACCTCGACCACGAAGTACAACATTTATTTGAATTATACAAATCGAAATATAAAGACGGAGAGACCCGTAATCGGAAAATTGCCGAAAATATTGATATTGCACATGTTTTACGCCGCTCTTCTCAAACATGGGATGGAGGATATGTAGTCGCCGGAATAACCGGAAATATCGATATGTTTGCTTTTCGCGATCCGCATGGAATTCGTCCGGCTTTTTATTATTATGACGATGAAATTGCAGTTGTGGCTTCGGAACGGCCGGTTATTCAAACTGTAATGAATCTTAAAACGGAAGATGTAAGCGAATTATGTCCGGGTCAAGCTTTTATTGTAAAACAAAATGGAAAAATAGACCTTGAACAGATTATTGAACCGCATGATGTGAGGCCTTGTTCGTTTGAACGAATTTATTTTTCACGCGGATCTGATAGAGATATTTATCAGGAACGAAAAATGTTGGGTCGCCAGTTGTTGCATCCAATTCTTAAAGCAATTGATAATGATTTGGATAACACGGTTTTCTCTTTTATTCCCAATACAGCGGAAGTTGCTTTTTTCGGTATGATGGAAGGTTTTGAAGGTTATTTAAACGAACAAAAAAAGAAATTAATAAAGAAACACCTTCACGAGCTTTCGGAAGATGATCTGGAACGGATTTTAAGTATGAGAATCCGTCAAGAAAAAGTAGCGCTGAAAGACATCAAACTACGAACGTTTATCGCGGAGGGAAATAGCCGAGACGACTTAGCTGCTCACGTTTACGATATCACATACGGTTCTATCCGCGAAGGAATAGACAATCTGGTCGTAATCGACGACAGCATCGTTCGCGGAACAACGCTGAAACAAAGTATTATCAGTATCCTTGATCGCTTAGGACCAAAGAAGATTGTTATCGTATCATCGTCCCCACAAATCCGGTATCCTGATTGTTATGGAATTGATATGGTACGTATGGACGAATTTGTTGCATTTCGTGCGGTTATCGCTTTACTTAAAGAACGTGGAATGCAATCTGTTATTGACGAAACTTACAAGAAATGTAAAAAGCAGACCGATTTACCAAAAGAACAAGTAGTAAACTACGTAAAAGAAATTTATCAATCATTTAGTGATGAAGAAATTACAGTTAAGATTGCAGAAATCCTAACACCCGAAAATATTCAGACAAAAGTGGAAATTGTTTTTCAATCATTAAAAGGACTACATCATGCTTGCCCAGATCACAATGGCGATTGGTATTTTTCAGGAGATTATCCGACGCCTGGCGGAAATAAGGTAGTAGTAAACGCTTTTATCAAATATTACGAAAGCAAAGAAATGAAGCAGGCAAAGCAAGTAAAACAAGCGAAGCGAGTAAAAAAAGCTCAATAATACATGCATTTTCAACTGCTACATACCGATAATTATTCCAATGCGAGGGCTGGATTAATTACGACCGGACATGGAACTATCGAAACGCCTATTTTCATGCCGGTTGGTACGCAAGGCGCTGTGAAAGCTGTGCATATTAGTGAATTGAAAACTGATATTAAAGCGGAAATTATACTTGGAAATACTTATCATCTCTATCTTCGTCCCGGAATTGAAATTTTGGAAGAAGCCGGAGGTTTGCACCGGTTTAATAGTTGGGATAGACCGATTCTCACCGATAGTGGTGGTTTTCAGGTGTTTTCGTTGACCGAAAACCGTAAAATTAAAGAGGAAGGCGTAGAATTCCGTTCTCATATCGATGGCTCCAAACATCTTTTCACACCTGAAAAAGTAGTTGATATTCAGCGAAGCATTGGCGCTGATATTATTATGGCATTTGATGAATGTACTCCGGGCACCGCCGATTATTCTTATGCAGCTAAGTCCCTTGCATTGACCGAACGTTGGCTGAACCGTTGCATTGCCCGTTTAAACGAAACGGAAAACAAATACGGTTACGAACAAAGCCTTTTTCCTATAGTACAAGGTTGTGTTTATCCTGATTTGCGCCGGAAAGCCGCTGAAAATGTTGCTTCAAAACAAGCAGATGGAAATGCTATCGGCGGATTGGCTGTGGGCGAACCTACGGAAAAAATGTATGAAATGATTGAAATAGTCAATGAAATACTTCCCTGCGACAAACCGCGTTATCTCATGGGAGTCGGCACACCTGCCAACTTGCTGGAAGCCATAGAACGCGGAGTAGATATGTTTGATTGTATCATGCCGACGCGAAACGGAAGAAATGGTCAGTTGTTCACCAAAGATGGAATTATGAATATGCGCAACAAACAATGGGCAAACGATTTCAGTTCTTTGGAAGAAAATGGAGCTTCGGCTATTGATGCCTTATATTCCAAAGCTTTTCTTCGCCATTTATTTGTTGCAAACGAAATTTTAGCTTTGCAGATTACTTCCGTTCACAACCTTGCGTTTTATATCTGGTTGGTAAAAGAAGCGCGTAAGCATATTATTGAAGGAGATTTTACTTCATGGAAAGCATCCATGATACCACGTGTTCAAAAAAGAATATGAAACTGAAACTTTCCATAATTGACTGGTATATTATCAAGAAATTTCTTGGTACATATATTTTTACTATTTGTTTATTTATTACTATTACAGTGATCATCGACTATACCCAAAAAATTGAGACTTTTGGCAAAACGTCGGCACCTTTCCATGCAATTATTTTTGATTATTACTTCAATTTTATCCCTTATTTTATTAATGCATTCAGTTCTTTATTCGTATTTATTGCAGTAATATTCTTTACAACCAAATTAGCTGATGATTCGGAAATCATTGCTATGCTTTCCAGTGGACTAAGTTTCGACCGGCTTGTTGTACCTTATGTAATATCGGCATCACTCATTGCTATTTTAACTTTTGTATTGAGTAGTTACATCATTCCGCCCGGCAATGTTACTCGTATTGAATTTGAAAAAAAATATACAAGTACTCCTAAAACATATTTATCTCCACATATTCAATTAGAAGTAGAACCTGGAGTGTATGCTTACTTCAGCTCTTTTACCGCTTATGACAATCGTGGAACCGGTTTTTCTTTAGACAAGTTTGAAGGAAAAGAGCTGGTATCGAGATTAACGGCAAAAAGTATTACTTGGGATTCTGCTTATCATTGGACGATAAATAATTATGTGATTCGTAACTTTGAAGGAATGAAAGAAACAATTGTTACAGGCAATAAAATGGATACCGTTTTAACTATCACTCCTTCCGATTTTTTGATTTCTTTTGGTGATTACGAAAAATTAACGACGCCTAAGTTGAAGGCTTATATCGACCGGCAAAAGAAGCGCGGCATAGGAAACATTCAGCAATTTGAAATAGAATATCACCGGCGTTATGCGACTTCATTTGCTTCTTTCATTTTAACAATTATCGGCGTATCGCTTTCGTCCCGTAAAATCAAAGGTGGAATGGGGATGAATATTGGCTTAGGACTGTTGCTTAGCTTTTCCTATATCCTTTTTATGCAAATAACATCTACTTTTGCTATTTCCGGAATGGTTAGTCCTATGGTAGCAGTCTGGATTCCGAATGTGATATATTTCTTTATTGCTGCTTTCCTTTATAAAAGAGCATTGAGATAGAAAAACTTTTACCTATGAAAAAGTCAAAATTTACTGACTTTTTCATAGGTAAAAGTTACAAAATCACATTTCAATTTGAAAAATGCAGTTCTCCGTTTTCAACATCAATCACGATCGGCTGACTATGATTGATTTGTTTCGCTAAAATCGCTTTAGATAAAGGATTCAGCACTTCTCGTTGAATAACTCGCTTGACCGGACGCGCTCCGAATTGCGGGTCATATCCTTCTTCGGAAATCAGGTCGATTGCTGCATCTGTGAATTGTAAATCAATATTGTTTCCCGCAAGAACTTTTTTCACGCTATTAAGTTGTAATTGAACAATTGCTTTGATTTCCGTTTCGTTTAACGGCGAAAACATAATGACTTCATCAATTCGGTTCAAAAATTCGGGACGAATGGTTTTCTTGAGCAAATCCAATACTTCGTTCTTTGTTTCCTCAACAACTTGTTCATGATTCTCACGATTGATTTTCTCGAAATTCTCGCGAATAATACTCGAACCCAAATTAGATGTCATGATGATAATCGTATTCTTGAAATTCGCGGTGCGTCCTTTGTTGTCGGTTAATCTGCCGTCGTCCAATACTTGCAGCAAGATATTGAAAACATCGGGATGCGCTTTCTCGATTTCGTCGAACAAGACAACCGAGTATGGTTTGCGGCGCACGGCTTCCGTCAGTTGTCCGCCTTCATCGTAACCCACATATCCCGGAGGTGAACCAATCAAACGCGATACCGTGAATTTTTCCTGATATTCGCTCATATCAATACGAGTCAGCATATTTTCATCATCAAAAAGGTATTCGGCCAAAGCTTTTGCCAATTCGGTTTTACCTACGCCAGTTGTTCCCAGAAAGATAAATGAACCGATAGGACGTTTGGGATCTTGCAAACCGGCACGACTTCTGCGGATAGCATCCGATACGGCTGTAATTGCTTCTTCTTGTCCGATAACTCTTTTGTGTAATTCATCCTCCAAATGAAGCAATTTATCCGATTCGCTTTGCAGCATTTTTCCTACAGGAATGCCCGTCCACCGAGAAACGACATCAGCAATATCATCCGCATCGACTTCTTCTTTAATCATAGCGTTTTGACCTTGCATATTATTCAAATCCTCTTGAAATTTTTCGATTTCCGTTTCTTTTTGACGCAGTAAGCCATAACGAATTTCAGCTACTCTGCCATAATCGCCTTCACGTTCTGCTCTTTCAGCACGGTATTTTAAATCTTCTATTTCGATTTTGTTTTGCTGTATTTTATTGATGATTTCCCGTTCCGATTCCCATTTGGCTTTCTGTTGAGATTCTTCGTCACGTAAATCGGCAATTTCTTTACTGAGAATTTCCAACTTATTGTTATCATTTTCTCGCTTAATAGCTTCACGTTCAATTTCCAACTGCGTGATTTTCCGCGTGATTTCGTCCAATGATTCCGGAACCGAATCGACTTGCATACGCAGACGGGCAGCGGCTTCGTCCATCAAGTCAATGGCTTTGTCCGGAAGGTAACGTTCCGTGATATAACGTGCTGAAAGATGTACGGCAGCCAGAATCGCATCATCTTTGATACGGATTTTATGGTGATTTTCGTACTTTTCTTTTAATCCCCGAAGAATGGAAACTGCATCTGCTTCGCTTGGTTCATCAATCATGACTTGCTGGAAACGACGTTCCAATGCCTTATCTTTTTCAAAATATTTTTGATATTCGTTTAACGTAGTTGCACCTATAGCACGCAGTTCGCCTCTCGCCAGCGCGGGTTTTAGGATGTTAGCGGCATCCATAGCGCCTTCACCTCCGCCGGCTCCGACTAAGGTATGAATTTCATCAATGAAAAGAATGATTTCTCCTTCCGAACCAATCACTTCGTTGACAACCGATTTTAATCGTTCTTCAAATTCTCCTTTGTATTTAGCGCCGGCAATAAGCGCACCCATATCCAACGAATAAATCTGTTTGGATTTCAGGTTATCGGGCACATCGCCTCGAATAATACGATGAGCTAAACCTTCGGCAATCGCTGTTTTACCTACACCCGGTTCGCCGATTAGAAGAGGATTATTCTTCGTTCGACGGCTCAAAATTTGCAATACCCTCCGAATTTCTTCGTCGCGACCAATCACAGGGTCTAACTTACCCGCTCTTGCCCGTTCATTCAGGTTTATTGCATATTTCGATAAAGATTGATAGGTATCTTCTGCCGATTCGCTTGTAACTTTATTTCCTTTACGCAGTTCGTTGATGGCTGACATCAAATCTTTTTCAGTAACTCCGGCATCGCGCATCATCGTCGAAACCGTACTTTTTTCTTTGAATAAAGCCAATATAATCGGCTCAACAGAAACATACTGATCGCCCCATTGAGAACTGATATCTATTGCTTTTTGTAAAATAGCATTGACTTCACGTCCCAGATAGGGTTCACCGCCCGATACTTTGGGATAAGAATCGATTTCCCTGTCTAATATATTTGTAAAATTCTGAATATTAACACCTATCTTTTGAAACAAAAAATTAACAATACTTTCTGCTTCTTCCATAATAGATTTCATTAGATGTGGCGGTTCAATAATCTGTTGATTTTTTCGCCGTACCAATTCAACACTGTGTTGAACAATTTCCTGTGCCTTGATTGTAAAATTATTAAAGTTCATATAGTAATGATTTATTATTACTTATATTAACATCAAAATATTTGCCAAATTATATAAATAAGACAAAATGACAGGCAACTAAAAACTAAAAGTTAAGGGATAATAAATTTTTAGCTTTTAACTTTTAGTTCTATAATCGTCTCTGTTCCTTTGTCGGGTGAAGTGTCAATATCAATTTTGCCTTTGAGGGAGGCAACTCTGTTGTAGATATTTTTCAGTCCGGCGCCTTTTGTAACCAGTTTATTGTTGAACCCGCAACCGTCGTCCTGAACGATAAGCGACACATGTTTATCGTCTTGTATTAGCTGGACATTGATGTTCTTTGCTTCTGAATATTTGCAAGAGTTGTTCACTAATTCATAGGCACAATAATAAACCACCGTTTCTACTTTTTTGTCGATTCGTTTGCTTTTGCTCATACTGGGGATATGACTCGCATGCAAAAAGGCATATTGAATAATGAAAGAAAAGTTTTTATCAAATATTTCGGCAATGGCATAGTTAGTTCAGAAATTGCTTATAATCATATTCTCAGCAAATATATTACAGATTGGCCAACGTTTATTTACATCGAAAATGATACGATCCGGACAATAATCGAGGGTGTATTGCCTTCATCGCTTGCTTTTCAAAAAATGTATATGCCCAAATGAATTCATAATTTGTGTTCAATTTTGCATTTTTACTCTTTTGGGGGATTGACAGGTATTTTATTATTATCTACCTTTGCATTTGTTATTAACAATATTTATTAACAAATTTAATTAAAAAATAATGAAAAATTTTTTGAAAACTATTATTTATTCGATGGTTGCAATTACTGCAACATTATGTTTTTCTTGCAGTAAAGACGACGATATTTTATCTTTTAGCGATATCGTAAGCAGTAATTATACGGCAACTGGCATTCCTGGTTTTCAGGATGAATCGGGACCTACAACATGGACAGGGCAAGTTACCCCATCTTCGGGAGATAACGGGTTGTTTTTTTATAAAATTGACGCGTGGGGAGGAACAGGATATTGGGTGTATTGTGATTTCAAAGATGAAAAACTCGTTTTGGATGATTATACAAAAGTAGTAGATGATCAGACGAAGCCGTCTGTAGGCTATTTCTGTGCACTTGCCATTAATACAAGTACAAAAACCTATCATATTATTGATTATGATTATATTATTGAATACAACAAAAGAACTAAAAAAATGGATTTCTCCGGGACATACAACGGATTTCCTGTATATGTAGGCATAGTTGCTAAAAATAGAGATACGGGCGAGATAGAAGGTAGTTATTCCGAATTGTATGCCAGCGCCATATTAACATTAACGCCGACTTCGCAACTGAGAAGCGGCACTATAGCGAAATCTGGAGCATTATCCTATTCAGCAGTCATATCCCCTGAAGAATTTAAGAATTACACGCCAGATAATAAATCAAAAATGAGAAAGTAATTCAAAAAAATAATTCACTGTTATAAAGGGTATTAAAATTTTGTATGGAATAAAATAGTGAAAAGTTTTGCAGAATAGTTAAAAGTTATTACCTTTGCAACCGCTTTTGTAAAAAGAGGCACACGGTCTTTGAATAATTTTCATAGGAATGTAGTACAAAAGAGGCTTATTATAGCCTCAAGGAAAAGAGCGTCAAATCAAGAATAAACAGGAGAGCGAAGGAAAAACGAAAAGAAAAAATAAATAACAGAGAAGAGTTTGATCCTGGCT